>Ga0208133_1000033_pt1 | contig 53408 bp, 33 predicted proteins | sample ColrivemetaGS535_FD_187595 | JGI IMG/M metagenome (GOLD analysis project Ga0208133, IMG submission 187595) | Estuarine microbial communities from the Columbia River estuary, USA - metaG S.535 (SPAdes) (version 2) | ecosystem: Environmental > Aquatic > Marine > Intertidal zone > Estuary | place... | reverse complement strand
TTGAAGTATTGCGCGCTGCTAATTATAACGTTGTTAACCACCCCACTGATGATAGTGGTGTACTTATTACATTTCCTGTTGAGTGGATTGATGTGCCTTTCACTAAAGTTGACGGCAAAGAAGTCAATCTTGATACAGCAGTCGAACAACTCGAAAAATACAAACTAATTCAGACTTCATGGACTCAGCAAAATACTTCAGTAACAATTAGTTATGATCCTACAGAAGTGCCAGCAATTATTGATTGGTTATTAGATAATTGGGATTGTTATGTAGGTGTTTCATTCATCTACAGAACAGACCCTACTAAAACTGCAAAAGACCTCGGATATTTGTATCTACCACAAGAAGTTGTAGATGAACAAACTTTCCGTAATTATGTACAACAATTAAGCCCCGTAAGCCTAGAAAATGCCAATAGTTTTGATGAAATTATGGGCGAAGAATGTTCTACTGGTGCTTGCCCAATAAGGTAAATATGGAAGTAACAAAAGACACAATACTAAAGTTTGAATTTACTATTGAAGAAACAAATAATCTTTTAGCAGGACTTCAAGAGTTAACTGCTAAAATTTGTAACCCACTAACAGTTAAGATTCAAAATCAGGCAAGCGAACAGTTGCCTAAACCAGAAACTCCTAAACCAGGTATTTCTGCAAAGAAGTAAACAAAAAAGCCCCCACAGATTGCTCTGTGGGGGCTTTTTCTTTAGTATGCCGGTTTTGGTTTCTTACCAGGAACTTTTGGCATTTTTGCAGGAGGTTTTGGTTTAGTTGCCATAATTACTTTCTATAAATATTAAAGAGGGGTATCTTCGTAACTATCTTCAGTATCTACTGAATCTTCGTCGTGCATGTTATGTAAGTTGCTGAATACATTAACTAACATATCAAGATAAGGTTGCTCCACCATATGTAGATCTACTAAGTAAACATCTAGGTGATCAAGTCGTAACAATTCTGCGTGATACATAAACTGACCAAATGCTTCTAGTTCTTCACTAATGTTTTGATTTGCATAGTTTTCAAGTACTTGTGCAGCTACCATTCGTGCAAGTTTAGGCACAACACTTTTTTCAGTTAGTTTTATTAAATGTAAAGCTTTGCTTTCACGTTCACGCATAATTTGATTGCGCTTAGCAGTACTCCAAGAGTATCCGCCATCCCCGCCCCAAAGATCCCAAGCAACACGACCTTTGCTTGGAAAGCCCTCTTCACCGCTGCTAAAACCAGTAGCTTGCTTGTCTACTTCATGACGGCTAAAGAATGAAAACATTCTTAATACTGTTGAGGCTGTTAGTGGATCACGATCTTTTAGTTGATTTGCTCGTGCTAAACCAACTAGTGTACCTCCAGGTTTACCATCCGCTCGCCATTTTAGTGCACGTTTGGCTGCACTTGCCATGCCTGATGTAGGCTTATAAGTTGTTGCCATAAATTAATCTCTATAAGCTAAAATAATTTGTTTACACATTTTAGATCTAACAATATCGTCATCCATAAATCTAACGACTTCAATGTCTGGAATACCGTCTAGCCTGTGAATTGCATCTGATAGTCCTGAGTCAGGAATATCACTTTGATCTACATCTCCTGATATAATCATTTTACAGTTTTTACCAATGCGTGATAGCAGCATTTTCATTTCTTCTTTAGTAGCATTTTGTGCCTCATCTAAAAGAACGATGCAATTGTCAAAAGTTGCACCTCGCATAAAGCCTAGTGGTTTAGGCTCAATTGTTTTTGCTTTTAACGCATACTCATAAAATCCTTTTCCAAGGCTACGAGCAAATACATTGTCAAAAGGTTCTAGATAAGGAGCATACTTCTCCTCTAGTGTACCTGGTAAAAATCCTAGCCCACGTCCTGTTTCTACGTTAGGTCTAGTCAGAATTATCTTCTGAATACGTCTATGAAAGAGTTCTCCCGCAGCATATGTTGCTGCTACATACGTCTTACCTGTTCCAGCACTTCCTACACCAAATACTATTTGGCTAGATTGAATTGCTCTTAGATACTCTGCCTGTATAAAGTTTAAAGGTTTTACATCAGTAAATCCATACTCTACTGGGTTACGTTCCAATTGAATTACATTGTCGCGTCTTGCTCTTTTACCACTTGCCATAAACTTCCTTGTAAGGTTGATAAAATTGGTCTGCCTGTTTATATTATAGCAGACCTAGGTTTGCTTGTCAAATATAAATTTATTTCTTCTTGGCGTCTTCAACTTTAGTACCTTCAAGCTTTTTGTGCACTTTAACAGTCTTGCACTCTTTTTGAGTTTTACCTGCTTTATCTGTTTTGTCTTTGCAGACTTTTTTAGTTTCTGGTTCAGCAAACGCAGAAACAAGTGCAAAACTAGCAATAACAGCTACAATAATTTTTTTCATTTAATTTCCTTAGTTGGTGCAAACTTTTCGCTTGCTGTAAATCCTAATCCTGCAATTACAATATAGATCATAGAATCAAATAGTTTTGTGTCTATGGGCTTACCTAGTACCATAGCTATAAAAGCACCGGCACATAACAAGAAAGCTAAAAAAGTAACTACTCGCTTACTACTAACGGCGGGGTCTTGTGATAACATAGTTTTTATTAGACTCATTTAAATCTCCGGGTGAGGTGCTTGTTGAGGAGCAGGCTTGCCATTAATGTAAATAATGTTAGTACTAGGAGCGCTAGTTCCATTAAAACCTTGAGTAGTAGAAAATCCTGGATTAAATGTAGGCTCTATTTTTACTGGATTAGCTTTAGCATAAGTATTTGAATTTTCTTGTGCTTGCTTAATCATGTCGCGTTTCATGTCCATTTCTTCTTTGCTACCACCTGCTAACATAATTCCTGATAATGTACCTGTTAAGAAAGTAGCGATTGGAATAATCATCTCAAAAAATTTTTGATCAATTGGACTAATAGCGTTTAGTGGCTGAGTAATAAAAATAATTGAGTATAATACTACAAACACAATGCCAGTTAGTGTAAGCGCAAGACATATGCCAATAAAGAATTTTAGACGCGCCATGAGCTGATCTTCAGTATAGATAATTGGATTACTTTCCACAGTTAGCTCCTTGTTTTTGTTGTACCACACAAGCACCTGTTGGTGCAAATGATTGATTATTTGTTTGATTTTGTCCATCTTTGGGAGGTCCTAATCTTGGATCACGTTGGCCTTTAAAAATATGTTCTGGACAAGTTCGATTAACGTCACAGATTGGTACTTTACAAAAATCTTTTTCCCAGTTTGCAGGGTCTTGACAAGGATAACGATAACTATCTTTACCAAAAAATGCTAAAGCTACTGGGATTAACAGCAAAGCTATTGCCCACTTAAATAGTTTTATATCATTGTGCATTTACTTACCTGTTTGTTTTTGCAACTGACGAAGTTTTTCTTCGTGAATAGATATTGCTTGCCTATTATCTTGAATTGAGTCACGGTTCTTTTGAATTTCAGCAGTTAAATCTTGACGTAGTCGTTCACGAGCAAGCTCACTACTTGTATTTGATGCTTGTTTATTATCACTAGTAACTACTAAACTCATTTTACTCTCAAGTATGGTTACTTGATGTGCTAGTGTACCTACTGCCGATAGTAAATAACCTACACCTGCAATAATTAATGGTAATAGTGCAAATAACATTTTCTCTATAAATGCACCTTTTGCGTTTTCTTCTATCATAAATTTTCCTATCTATATCTGTCTTTATCATTATACCAATCTTTAAACATAACACCAAATACCATTAGTAAAGGAATTATACATAAAAAGAATATTAAATCACTTGTTGTAATTACTATATTAAAATACATAGGTTATCCTCCACCAATTGCTTTGTCTCGGGCTTCTCGTTCTTTAATTTCACGTTCCTTATTTTGACGTCTTATTACTGCTGCTCTTTCAGCAACTTTTTTCTCATATATTTTTTGTTCTTCTATTGCACCATAGATACCAATGCCTGCCATTATAAAACAAAATATAAAAACGCAAAAACCTAAAAAATACATACCAAATAAAAGTTGATTTGCCACTTTCTTTTTGTGAGCTAATACACGTTTTTCTTCTTCGTATTCAGCTTCTGCACGTTCTTTAAATAAACGAGTACGCGCTGCAAGCATTTGTGTCCATACTTCAGGTTTACCTAAAGTCCATACAATCATGTCTTTTAATTCACGTTCAGCTTGTCGTAATGCATCACTATGCATAGCAATCTGTAAAGCTTCGTGACCTAATTCTGCATCTGTTTTACCTAGTCTACTAGCTTTAGAACTTATTTTTGACCGTTCACGATGAATTGCATCTGATGATTCAAAAAATTTACTAAATTGTCCTGCTAGGCTGTTAATGTCTTTACCTAAGGCAACTGCTTGTTTAATGTAACCAACAGCATTTTGTGCAGCTGCAAAAGCAAGGCCAATTGTAATAGGATCCATAAGTTACTTTCTATCATCTAGTTTTTTCCATTCAAGACAATATACCTTTCTGTTGTAAACATCACCAGTCCACGCCCATCGAACACATACGTATTTAGGAGGAGGAGCAGCAGCAGTTAAAACAACATAAAGGATAAAAGCAGCCATTTAAGCTCCTAGTACATATTTAGCATGCTCATAGTGTTTTATACGATCTTCTAAGCCAATAGTACCACCGTTGATACGTTTAGTTAATGTTAAAATGTCATCGGCATCTGCCCACTGATTTAGCTTATTTGTTTCCCAGAACCAACAAGCCGACTGTGCAGCACCTTCAAAAGTTTCCATGTATTCTGATGCAGCTTCAGGTGAAATTTCTAATGAAGCTGCAAACCAAAAGTAGTTGTCTTTGCCTGTTAGCTGAATTAACCCGCGACCAGAGTAACGATAACCATCGCCTGTTTCAGGTCCACCATTGCCCATCCTGTTAGCATAAACTAAATTGGCTATTTTTTCTGGCTTGTTTGCATACTGTGTTGCCATCTCGTCTGTTGGAAAGTATTTGCCAAAAATCTTGCGTAGTGTAACTGCACGATAATTTAAATTTTCTTTGATTGCACGAAAACCACCTGACTCGTGAGCACATTGTGCTAAAAACGCAGCCATACGTTGTGGAGTATTGATCTCGTAATCTGGTAATAGTTGTACTAAAGCTTTATGCCAGTACTCTATATGTGGATTTCTTTCAACAATTTGTTTTAGCTGCTCAAGTGTTAATTCCATTACTTAAATCCTTCGTATATAGTTTTTTGTTCGCTGTACCAACGCTGCCAGGCTTCTAATTTAACAGCACACATATAGTATTCACTATAATTAACTGTTATAGTTTTTGCCACATCTGAAAGTTTTGAATCGTCTGCAAGTTTTTGCAGATTAGGACACGGCTCCTGCACTAAGGCACCTGGAGCTTGCGGAAATTTTGCTGTAACTGGAACGGTTGTAGAACAGGCTGCAATTAGTAAAATTAGTGGTATTAATAATAATTTCATTTCTTTAGTGCCTCTGCAGCTTGATTATGTATTAGTACAAATTCTTTGGGGATTACACAACTAGTATCAAACTTAATAATTTCACGATCTACATACTTAATTATGTCTTGACCACGTTGTTTGACTATTTGAGTTTTTATAACTGTTTTTTCAACAATTTCGGTGTTTGTATTTGCGGATTTGGCTTCTGCTTGTGCTACTTTGACTTCTAGGTCTTTAACACGAGCTAGCCAAGCATTATTATTGCTAATTGCACCTATCATATAAGTACTAAAGAAAATTAACGCAACAGCAACGGCTTGAAATATTTTTGTATGGGGCAAAAATGAAATAGTTTTAGTAACTAAGTATAAAATTATTCCAACAAAGAATAACACTGGAAAGATCCAGTTAGGTAAAAATTGTAGTATCCACATTATGTCATACTTTTTAGGTTATTTACTAATCTTGCATTATCTGGAGCAAACTCCAGGGCTTTTTTTACTAATTCAAGGGCTTCCGATTTAAATCCTAATTGCCATGCAGCTATAGAAGCATAATCATAAGGTACTTCACGCCATACTGTAGGATCCATTGTATAAACTAAAGCTTTGTCTTTGATTGCTAGTGCTGATTTACAGGCGGAGTAACAATCTAACCACATATTTAATTTATAACAAGTTTCAGCAAGCCCTACCCAAGGTTCACGAGTATTGGGAGCTTCAGCAATTGCTAAACGAAACATTTTAACAGACTGTTCCCAGTTCTGTAATTCAGAGTAGCATTTACCTAATAAACGATAAGCATAGCATCGCTCATTTTGCCAAGTAGCTTCAGGCATTGCTAAGTACTTATTAAGAAAAATAATGGCTTCTTCCCAGCGTTTATAAAAGGTAAGTTCGCGAGCATGGTAAAAAGCATTACGAGGACAGTGCGGATCTTCCAAAATTGCTAATTCTAAAAGAGGCATGTACTGCCCGCGTGATTTAGTATTATCAGGAAGATGCCTTACCAACAGCATATCTGTTTGTGCATATACTTCTTTGGTACGATTGTCTGGGCGAGGATATTCATGTACTGGGTGATGCCAGTGGTAGCCTGTTCTATGATGAATCTTTTCATAGAAAAAACTAATACCGCTGCCCCAATCAAATTTATAACGTAAACGGGTAGTGTCTGCAGACCAAGTTTTTTCAATTTCTTCTCGCCAGCCTGGCTCTAAGACCTCGTCTAAGTCTAGCGAAATGCACACGTCGTAATCCCCAGGGATTAAATTTAGTGCTGTATCGCGAGCTTTATCAAACCGCCAAGGTTTAACTGAAATTTCATATACGGTTGCACCGTATTTTTTGGCTTCAGCAACTGTTGCATCTGTAGAACCAGTATCCGCAATTAAGACAAGATCAGCGTCTATTGCGGATTTGCAAAAACGTTCAACAAATTGTTCTTCATTTTTGCTTATAGCGTAAACTGCTATTTTCATTTTTATTATTTAGTTAGTTAAAAAATTAATTGGAAAATCGAATAGTTCCGAATCCACTTGTCCATATATAGTATCGATAGCCGCCTGTAACATAAGTTTCATATGTTCCTGATACGGCAACAGCTGGCGCTTTTGTATCTGGATACCTTATAATAGCTACACCGTTAGCCCCAGATCCTTGATATTGCCCTGCTTCGCCTGAATTAGCTCCGCTAGTGTTTGTACTACCATTATATCTTGTTGCCGTAGTACCTAGATAATTTACACCGCCGCCGCCTTGGCCACACAATACCCCTAACCAGTTAACTTTACCAGCGCCGCCTTTACCAGGTGATGTTGAACCTGCAGCCACTCCATTAGCTGCTGATCCAGAGCCACCTAAACCACCACCACCACCACCACCAGCTTTAGGAGCACCGTTACCGCCCGAACCAGCTTGACGATTAGCAGCATTAATAGTAACTATCACAGTGCCCGTTGTGTTATTCCATTGATTGGCACCATAAGAGTATTGAGTAGTACTACCATTACCACCACCTCCTCCACCTCCTCCGCCCCATGCAGCAGCCCCCAGAGTAGAAGCACCACGGCCACCACCTCGACCAAAAAATTCTAGCCATGGATTGCCTGCATACTGGCTTCTTATATAAGTGTCTCCACCACTTGTAGCAGGTGCACCACCAGCACCTGCTTTAATGTAGTAAGTAACTCGCTGAGGAGCACCAGAAGTCCAAGCCATACTACCGCTAGCAAAACCTCCGCCACCACCGCCTCCGCCTGAAAAAACTGAGGGACCGCCTGCACCGCCACCAATAACCTGATATTCAAAATTAAAAGTTGGTTGTCCAAGATACGGTGATGTATCTTCGATACTTATTTCTGCACTAGTTGCTACAATAGGGCCTGTTGTAGAGCCTGTTCTAAGCTGAATTTGAAATGTTTCAGTGCCTTCAGTTAAGTTATCGTTTCTACCATTTATATGTATAATACCGTAACCTGTTGAAAATATGTAAACTCTTCCATCTTGTAACAATGCTTGGCTCGGATAGTCAGTTGTGTAATAAGTAATATCAACCCCGCTAGTAGTACTAAAACCTGGAGAATTACTGGTTAAAGTGTAGTATAAATAAGTACCACCAGGAACTTGAGTTGTTAAAATTTTAAATTGTTTTGATGCTGGTTGAAAAGTACTGCCCCACACACCTTCGTCTAGGCTAGTAGGATTTGTGGAATCAAAAATATATGATGGTGCCGTACTGGTATCGTTTACAGTTATAACCGAACTAGTTGCAACTACTACACTTGTAGTTGACCACTCTCGTATTTGTATTTGAAATAGCTCTGGACCTTCTGTAATTGCATCTCGAATAGTTGTTATATTAAATCCACCAGTTCCGGTCCCATTTATATAAGCAAGACTACTGCTAACAAATGAACCACTAGTAGCTATAAAATCTGCATCACTTGTTGTTTGATGAAGTATTGTCCAAAATAAAGTAGTTCCTTGAGGTAAATTTTTACTTTGCACGTATATTGGAGTACTTACGTTTTCATTTATGTTTGTTGGAAAATAATAATCAACATTATTTAATTGTGACCATCCTTGTAGTGAAGGAAAAGTATAAACTCTAGGTGCAGTTACTCCACCAGAAGGATTACCAGCAATACTTACGTTAGTTCCTGGATTTGATATAGTGGATTGAAAGGGCATTAATTATCCTTATGCAAACTTAGTCTGAGAAGCATATATTTGATATAAACCTGTAGTAGCATTAGCTGTACCAGTTTTAATAATAAATAAATTGTACATATCTGTAGAATTCATATTACCAGCAAAAAACACAACTCCAGACTGAAATATAGGATTTTGTGCAACATTATCAATAGATATAGCAGTTAGATAATAGGGTACATTACCGTTAGGAACTATTAAGCATATTCCAATAGATTCACCTACAGCTAATACTGAATTTAAATTAGTATTAGCATCACCTCGTACAGCTATATTAAAATTTGATGTTGCTGTATTATACACCATAATGGCTTGTGTGGCAACATCAAAATTAAGCGAGCCCGCAGCAGCAGTATTAGTTACTGTAACGGCTTCTTTTGTTACTTTTAATGTTTTATTTACTAAAGTTTGAGTACCTGTTAAAGTAGCCAAACTATTATATAGTGAAGACTCAATTGTTGCGGCTTTTACTAAAGTTGTCATATTATTCCTTGTTATTGACTTTAAAAGAAAGCCATGAATTGACCCGAAACTGGAGAAGTTGCTAAAACAAAACGCCAACCAGTATTATTACCCAAATTAGTGTTAGTACCCGTAGCATATGCATCCCAAGTTGCACCGCTCTTAGAAACGGGTACTATACCTTCTGCGCTTAACACAGAACCTAGTTTTGATAAATATCGTGCTATACCCATGATTATTGAAACCTATATCTAATTATTACTATACCACCAGCACCATCACCGCCTGATGCGTTAATACCCTGACCATCTCCACCGTTACCAGTATTTGGTGTAGATGATATAGCTCCTGTCCAATTATCTCCACCACCTTTACCGCCTGTTGCGTAAACAGTACTTGTTCCTGAGATTAGTGAGGTAAATCCTGTTCCACCTGCAGCAAATCCAGTAACATTTGAAATACCATTGACACCAGCCCCTGTAGCACCACCACCACCACCACCTGTTCCAGAAGTTGTGCCTGCACCATTACCTCCGGGAAAACCTTGTCCCGAGGTGCCGGCACCTCCATTTGAAGGCCACGTATATCCCACACCGCCCCCGCCGGATCCACCAGTAGCACCGGTAACCACGCTGCCCGATCCAGTATAGTTAGCACCACCGCCACCGCCTATTGCAGTTAAACTAAATCCTGTAGTATTAAGTCCGTTACCAGCTCTTCCGCTTGTACTACCACTACCTGCACCACCTGTGCCAACACCAATAACATAAGTAGCAACAGGTAATTCCAAAGCACTTTGATAAATTAAACCTCCTGCTCCTCCACCGCCGCCAACATCATTTGCTCCACCACCACCCCCAGCAACTAATAATACTTCAAATGCAGATGCAGATTGAGAAACTACAAAATTACCACCAGTAGTAAACGTATGAACTTTGTAATTACCGTCAGTTGCAACAGAAGTACCGCCTGCTGCTAATGAAAGACCTAATGATTTAATAGTACTCCAGAAACCTAGGTAATATACTTCTAAAGCTGATGTAGTACTATTAATACGAAAATTACCTTCACCTGGTGAAGCAGGACGTTGTCCAGTAGTACCTACAGGTAAATCAAAATAACCTGTACTTGTGTTTGCTTGATCACTAACTGCACTAGGAGTTGAGGCTCCACCACTAAATGTAGTTGCTCCTGTTCCACCCTTTTCAGCAGACAATACTCCGTTAGAATCTAACCCTTCGGCTAATTTTGTTAATCTTGTTGCTGTACTCATTGTGTTTCCTTATTCCGTAATAGGAGTAAATTGCTCCCAAGCTTGACTAGTTTCGTTCCACTTATAAGGTCCACCAGTTTGTGGGTAAAGAACTGGAGGAATCCACAAGCAAGTAGCTTCTTCTAGTGTCCATGATGCAAACGGTCGAGGCGATATAAAAGCATCGCGATTAACGTCATAAGTATAACCTATACCTGCATAATTTTTACGCAGAGGAGTTCCGCCTGTGCGATGTATTCCACCATGTGTGTTATAGCTTGTTTGAATCCATTTAGCTGGATCACCAACAGCATTAGAATCTATAAATTCTTGTTCTGCTACTATAACTTGTGTGACTACGTTATTTTCATTTATTTGTGCAAAATGACTCATTATTGAAACCTATATTTAATTATTACTATGCCGCTACCACCTGTACCACCGTAGTTGTTTGAGTTATAGTGTGCACCACCTCCGCCACCGCCACCGGTGTTAGCACCACCTGCTCCACCAGGTACGTTTGTTTGAGAAACTAGTGAACCAACAGTACCATCTAAACCTGTGTTTAGGGCTTGACCACCACCTAAACCGCCACCAGAAACTTTAGGGCCACCACCACCACCACCACCTAATCCGCCGTTACCAGCAATGTTTGAGTATCCAGCACCACCACCACCACCAGCCCAGTATAAGCTTGATCCATTAATTGTGTTTAGTACGCCAACGCCACCATTAGCTGGGTTAACCGCACCAGCAGCACCTGCACCACCGCCACCACCAGGGTAGTAATTTCCTGCACCAACAGAACCATTATTGCCTTGACCAACTGTTCCTAGTCCAGGAGTTGCTCCACTACCACTTGAGGCTGAACCACCGCCACTGCCGCCAGTGCCTGCTACGTTAGCCGTTCCATATCCGGATCCGCCACCACCACCACCAATGGCAGTAGCAATATTTGTACCACCAGTGTAAATAATAGAACTAGGAGTACCATTAACGCCTCGTACTTGAGAAGTACCTGCAGGACCTCCTACTCCACCACCGCCTACTGTAATAGCATATGCACCAGTATTAAGTACTAATCCTGCAGCAGCTAAGTATCCACCGGCACCACCACCACCACCCATATCAGATCCACCACCACCACCGCCTGCAACAACTAAATATTCTACAGCAGATACAGCAGAAGCACCAGTAACAAAAAACGATCCACTAGTTAAAAAAGTATGTATTTTAAAATTACCGCTAGTAGTTACTATAGCGTTACTGTTTGCTGTAAGATACCCAAAATAATTAACAACACTCCATGCCCCGTTATAGTATACTTCCAATGTACTGTCAGTAGTATTTATGCGAGTATAACCTATGGCTGGTGAACCTGGTCGCGTTGCTGTTGTTCCTGATGGTAATCCTACGTAATCTCCAGTTAACTGAAGATTATCAAAACTAACTGTACCACCTATTGTTATCCAAGCAGTACCGTTATATTGTTCTAAAGCACCTATAGTAGTATTAAAACGAACCATACCTGTGTTTGCAGTTACAGGTCGTTGAGCAGTTGTACCTGTTGGCAGATCAAAATAACCAGTACTAGTATTAGTTTGATCACTTATTTTATCTGGGGCAAGAACAGTGCTTGCTTTTGTCCAGCCTGTACCATTATAAGTCCAGTTAATACTATTATAAGTATATAACTGGTTTAACGTTGGGCTTGAAGGAAATTGTATTGCCATGTTATTGGTACCTATATCTAATTATTACTACACCTGACCCGCCACTACCAACAGTACCAGCACTAGTACCAACACCACCACCTCCACCACCACCAGTGTTAAGAGCACCGCTACCACCATCAAATACCGTACTAGGTCCACCGCCAGAGCCTCCTCCTCCATTGCCTCCAGCAGCTCTAGTTCCTTGATAAGTACCACCACCACCACCTCCTGCAAGGTAATAAGTACCATTAACTAGTTGACCTGCAGTTGACCCTGCAAAAGGATTTGCTATTCCAACTCCTCCTAGACCAGCGGCATTTCCAACAGCCGAAGCACCAGCAGCACCTGCACCACCGCCACCGCCTCCGGAAGAGTTACTGCCTCCAGTTGAGCCATTTCCGCCTGCATTTCCTTGACCACTTGGACTTGCAGCACCACCTAATCCTACTACTCCTGAACTCCAAGCAGAAGAAGCCCCTCCACCAGAGCCGCCTGAGTTACCAGTTCTACTAGAGTAACTAATACCTGCACCACCTCCGCCACCAACTGCAGTTAATCCAAATGCAGTTGAAGGATTACCATTTACAAAAACCTGCGAAGCAATAGAAGTAGCTACTCCACCAATAGTTATAGGGTAAGCTTGTTGAGCAACTGCTATGCTTCCAGTTAAATATCCACCAGCACCACCTCCACCGCCTTGGTCAATACCACCAGCACCGCCGCCCCCTACAATTACATAATCAACAGTTGCTCCTGTAGGAACAACTGTTGGAGTAAATGAGCCTGTAGTGCCAGTATAAGTTAATAAAATATAGTTTCCACTATAACTTAAAGTTGCTCCGCTGTAAGTAGCTGAAATTAATCCTATATACTGCATATTTACCCATGAACCGTTATAGTATACTTCTAAATAGTTTGTAGTAGTATTTATTCTAGTAAAACCATTAGCTGGAGATACTGGACGTTGTGCTGTTGTACCTGTGGGCATTCCAAAATACCCTGTGCTTGTATTTGCTTGATCACTAACTGCTGCAGGTGTAATTGCTGGTTTATTTATTAAATCAGCGTAACTACCAGTAGTAGCTACTGTTGAAAGTGCTGGTTTATTAGTTAAATCATTGTAACTTCCGCCAAAACCACCCGCTAATATCCAACCACCAGGTCCGTAGGTATATAAATCGCCTGTTTCTGAATTTAACCAAAATGCACCATCAGTAGGACTTGCAGGAGCAGTACTACTGATTGTAGCACTACCCCCTAGACCTGTCCAAGTAGTACCATTCCAAGTTTCTATAAGTCCTAGGCTAGAGTTATGACGAACCATACCTGTGTTAGGAGACCCTGGGCGTTGCCCAGTAGTCCCCGAAGGTAAATCAAAGTACCCAGTACTAGAATTAGGCTTATCACTTATTGACTTTGCGTCGGTGATAGTACCATCTGTGCCAAGTGCATCGACTAAATTTGCTAAATTTACTGCTAGAGTCATAATTTCCCTTTATCTGTTAGCAAGTTTAAATGCTGGAGGTGTAAACGTACCCGTATAACGAGCAGCATCTTTGGTTATACGGAAGTCTTCTATGTAACCATGCCACAAATTACTTGTACCGTAGTATCCACCAACTGCTAAACTTGTATTAGGATAAGCAGTTGTATCTGCGATAGAACCTGCTGTACCTATACTTGTTTCTAGCACACCGTTAATATACAATTTAGTTACTCCACTTAACCGAACAAGTGCAACGTGTGACCATGCACCAACTGTTAACTTATTAGTGGATGTATTATAATAAGTTCCATTTGCATATATCTCTACTCCAGTAGTTGAAACAAATCCTATACCAAGAGTAGTAGATACTGAAGCTTGCAGTCCACCAGCAGTTGCAGATACTTGAAATATTCCGCGAGTTGTTCCACTTGAAAGTGGACATACCCACGCTTCTATAGTAAAATCTTTAGCACTACCAATGCCATATGAAGCATTTAGTGGAGTGTACATGTAATCACCAGTACCATCAAAATACATACTTGTTTGAGTATTGCGTTTAAACGGGTTAACTGAACGGACTACTACGTCACCAGTACGAGTAATTGCGAGGTTATTAACCGAGTTATCAATAAAACGGTTTGATTGGCAGGTTAATAGTTGAGTATTTGTAGTTGGTGTTGCTGGAACAGTGGGCACCGTTTGAGTAGCAACTCCAGTGCCTTTAACAACTTTAAAATTAGATATCCAACCATTAAAAGGGATATCTGTTATAGTTGTAAATCTGCAACCAAGTCGAATTGTTCCACTTACATAGTTATTTGCATCCGTATACGTTGAACCAATTTGTGTACCATCAACAAATAAACGAGTTAATCCAGATACTTTGCTTAGAGTTAGATAGTGCCAAGTATTTTTAGCTGTATCGGTACCAGTAATTACAGTGGAACTATTTACATAAACCGAATATGCACCAGAAGCATAGTAAACAGTAAGACCTGTAGCACTGCCTGTGCGAGTATCAAACAAATATCCAGATGTAGATATTGCGTTATACCAAAAACTATATTCCCAATCTCCGGTACCAAAAGCCAATGCAGTAGAACTTGGAGTATCAAGGTAATCACCAGTACCATCAAAGTAATTTGAATAGTAAGTAGTGTTATAAGCACTTTCAGTAATTAATCTAGCATCACCAACGGTTTCAGCAGGACGACTTGATGTAGCATCAACAATTGGTGCTTTGTCCATGTCCATTTGTAAAACTGTGTTTTTGTTTGCAACAGGTGGTTGAGTTGGAGGAGAGAACGCTTGAAGATAAAGTGCTTCGCCTTTTATAACACGAAGGTTTGAAATGTAACCCACAAAAGGATATGATCCATCTGTAGCACCTGCACCTATTGCTAGTCCATGATTATTAGTTACTAATGTAGGAACAGAAGTAAAGTTTTGGTCAAGTTTACCGTTTACATAAGAAGAAATTGTTGTACCATTTTTAACTACAGCAATATGTGTCCACCAACCAGGTGTTACTGGGGTTACGCCGTCAACTGCACTAGCATTATAACTCCAACTAGAACCATTGCTTGATCCAAGTATTAGTAATTTTTGATTTCTATAAGCAATAGTCACTGGTCCGTATATACCGGCACCTGTACGTTTACCAATAATATGGCCTTCAGTAGTTGCAGTAGGATTAACCCAACACTCAATAGTCCAACGATCTGAATTAAGATCTAGTGCGGGATTATGTGGAACAGTTAACCAATCACCAGTTCCGTCAAAAAATGCTGAACCAACTTTGGTTTGAGGAGTAAATTGAGTTCCAGTAGTTACAGTAAATCCAAATGGATTTGCTAGTGCAGGCATTGCATTACCAAAAGCCGTTATGGCATAAGCATTTTGAGAATTGTCTTTGAGGGTAGCGTCTTGACAAGTTAACAGTGTTGTGTTTGCTGTGCTTGTTAGTGGTATCGTCGGAACTGTTAGTCCTGCGCCAGTATATACCGCAGTATTATTAACCATGCGTAAATTACTAATATAGCCTAAAAACGGTGTGTTCCAAGGAGTATAAGCGTCACCAACCATAGTAGCAGTAGCTGTGTTATTAATTTGCCAAGTAGATCCTATTGGATTTGCGCTATTATAAGCAACGCCATTAATATAAAAAGTAACTACTCCACTTACACAACTAACAGCAATATGTGTCCATGTGTTTAAGGCAACTAAACCAGCACCAGAATTAATTGCAGGTGGTACATTATTTCCTGCAATATATCCGTTTATGGCTAGTTGTCCTGTAGCACTTATGCTAAGATGCCATCCAGTATAAGATGCGCCAATATTTAAACAACCACATATAATACGACTAGTAGCACTGTTTACATAAATCCAAGCTTCTATGCTACCACCACCACTACCACTTGGAGCCATAAGATTCCAACCAGGTGTGCTTGTTGATACTGCAGTACTTAAGTAATCGCCTGTACCGTCAAAGTAATTTGAATAACTAATAGGTAATTTTGGAGAGTCTGCAGTATTAAATTTACTAAACTTTTCTGCACGAAAATTATTAACACTAGCGTATTCATGAGTATACCTAACTCCTTTGTCATCAGCAAAGTTTGTAAACTTGTCGTCTTGAGCAGTTAGTATAACTGTACCTGCAATAGGTGTTAGAGGCTGAGTTGGCATTGTTAATGAAGCACCTGTATAAAGTGCAGTACCATTAACTAAACGCATATCACTGATATAACCATTAAAACCAGAAGGAGCTGCAGTACCGTTACCTCCACCAATTATACCATTTAAATTAGCTACAGCAGGATAGAAAACAAGTGTTCCGCTTGGACCACTGTTAGCGTCATATTGTACATAACTATGAACAATAGAATTAAGATTAGCATTTATGCCTTTTACACCATCCATATACATATGCCATTGATTGCTTGAATCGCGACACATAGCAAGATGATGCCAAGTATTTAGTGTTGGGTAACCAAAATTTGTGGCATATAGAAAGTTACTACCATATCCACTAGTACCTGTTCGTATAAAACAAAAACCAGGATTATAACTAGTACTAGCTCCATTTGTAGTGTCCAAAATGGCAATACCCCAATCGGTTGAATAAGCCCAACCATTTGGACTACCCATCATACAATGTCTGCCACCAGCAGTTAAATAAACCCAGCACTCAAAAGTAAACGCGCCCGGAAGATTTATGCTTCCGCTGTTAACATTACCTGTTTTTGAATATAAGCCATTAGGTAATAAATAACCACTACCGCCACCGCCATTAAAATACATGCTATGTCCACTACCGTACGGGCTAAATGAACTTTGTGAGACATTTCCTGAACGAGTAGCTAGCCATGCACCTGGTCCGTTATCAACGGCCATGCTGTTGTTTGTGGGTTGCCATGTTTGGCATGTTAATAATTGTGTGTTTGCGACAGCTGTTAGTGGTTGAGTTGGTACGTCAAAGTTAGCTGTATAAATACATGTACCATTTATTAATCTAAAATCGTTAACATAACCAGTCATTAAATAACTAGTACTTATACCTCCACCTATTGAAATATATGTTCCTGTAATACTACCTGCAACAGCTGTGGGTGTTGAAACTAAAACGCCATTTACATAAACACGTACACTGCCGCTTTGTCGCACAATGGCTGTATGAAACCACTGATTTAAAGGAGGCGTATATGTTGTAAAAATACTAGTACCAATAATATATAATGAAAGTACTTGACCGGTACCGGGGGATGATCTTGTTAGCAGAATTCCAGTAGTATATGTTGTTTTAAGCCCGCCTACTGTATCTGAAGTTTGAAAATATGCATTCTCACCGTTAAGTCCTGAATGTGCGGTCAAATAAGAGTAATATTCAACAGTAAAATCACTTGTGCCAATAGCAGGAATACCCGTAGTTAAATAATCTCCAGTACCATCAAAGTAGGTACTGCCTACAGTAGCTAATGCAACTGAGTTAGTTGTTTGTGTAAATGGACTGTGTGCCACAGGGCGTGCGTCGCCAAAACTTGTAACCACCGATGCGTTTGTGGAATTGTCACGCAGAGTAGAACTCTGGCAAAGTAGTAATTGAGTGTTTGTAACTGCTGTTAATGGTGTGGTTGATGGTGTAAAACTGGCAGTATAAGGTGTACTGCCAACTGTTAAGCGGACATTTGAAATATAACCATTAAAATAAGCAGCTCCTAACGCACGTGTGGGTGCATATCCTACCTCAAAGTTTCGGCTAGGAAATGTTGGACTAGCAGCTACTTGACTACTAACAGTACCGTTTAAACCATAGTACCAAGTAGCAGTTCCTGACGTAGTTACTCCGCGACCAACATAAAAATAGTTCCAAGTATTAGCAATGGGTGTGCCAATATTAACATTATTAAGTGGAAATGCTCCTGCATTGTCTTGTACAGTAAACTCTACTTTACCAGACTGTACAGCAAAAAATAAACTATTATTGCTATTAAAACCCAATGAAACAATATATTTACCTACAGATACGTCGGATGTATAAAACCAACCTTCTATGCCAAATTCTGCGGTGCCAATGGCGGCTGGTGTAGCACTTATATAATCGCCTGTACCATCAAAGTACGTGCTGTATCTAGTGTTTATGTTAGCAGTTGCAGGAACGCCAAATGGGTTGAAGGGTTGTACGGTTGGTGTACCTGTACGAGTAACTGCGTAATTGTTTATACCAGCATCAACAAAACGATTAGCTTGGCACGTTAATAGAGTTGTACCACTGATTGCGGCTAGTGGCGTTGTTGAAGGTGTAAAGTTAGCTGTGTAAACGGCAGTTCCGTTTACAATGCGTAAGTTACTTATATTACCATTAAATCCACCTGATGCGCCGGGATCGCGTCCAATATAAGTAGTTTCTGCAGCACCTACAGTTCCAGAATCTGTATAAGTTGCCGCATCAGCAACACCATTAATATAAATTTTAGCAACACCGGAACTACGCACTAATGCTACGTGTGTCCATGCGTTTAATGGAACAGTAAGAGATGTTGTTATTCTTACTGCTGCTGGTGTATAGTAAACAACTTGATTACTAGTATTAATCCATAATTCCCAAGTTTGTCCGATAATAACACCACTGTTTGGTAAACTTGTTAAGTAAACCCAACATTCTACTGTGAAATTAGCAGCCATTGCTTGGATTGTTGTTTGGATATAGTTTGTTTGTCCTGAGCTAAATTGATTGGAATAGTAACCAGCTTGATAAGGATTTTGTTTGCTAGGGCGAGTATCGCCTACTATGGTAACTAAATTATTGTTGTTACTAGCATCAGACACAAAATGATCTACACCACTTGTAGCAGTGCCTTGAAATAAAACTGTGGTTTGTGGCCAGTATAAATCGCCTTGTACGCTAATAGACCAAGTAAAATTAATTTGTGCAGTACGTGAGGTAGCAATTGTTGTACCAGTTAGTGTAGCACTGGTATTACCAATGGTAGTTGGCGTGCCTGTAAATATATCACCGGCAAGTGCCATGCCGGGAGGAGTATTAGTAGCTGAATAAGCTACGTTAGTGCCTGTGCCTGTGGCGGTTGTAACTGGAATCGTTGTTGCAACGCCTTGAAAAGCACTTAATGTACTACCTTGTGTTGGATTAGTCCATGTAATAATGTCAGGATTAATAGTTAGTGAAAATTGACGAATTCCGTCTTGTTGTTGACCGTCAGTTGCACGAACTGTAAATGTATAAGTAGTTGAAGCGGCAGTAGCAGAACTACTGCCGCTGATAATACCAGACGCACTGTTTAGTGTAATACCAGGAGGTAAAGTTCCGCTTTGTAAGTAGTAAGTAATAGCAGAATCACTAGTAGCAGTAGTAATAGCACTAACTGCTTGTGTTTCATACAAAGTACCCAAGGTACCGGCTGCTGTGGAGAATACAGGTAATGCAGAATACTGAATACCAGGAGCCGCAATAGCAGTACCACCATTAGTGTTTACTACATACAATATATAGCTACCAGCTGCAATAGCTGGTGCTGTGAATGTAAGCTGAGTTGTTGACACAACTGTTACAACACTTGCAGTTACTCCGTTAATGATAACCTGAGCGCCATTGGCAAAGTTATTACCTGTTAAGGTAATAGTTTGCCCGCCAGCTGGATCAGTTGCTGTATCGTCTCCTGGATAAGCAATACTAGCAATAGTAGGGGTTGAATCATATCCCCCCGATATTTTGGTATTACTTAATTGACCACTAGCATCTACGCCTTGTGCTAATTTAGCTAAATATTTTGCGATACTCATTGATATTCCTTAATTAGATGGCCACTTTGTTGAGGGCGGAGTAAAGTTGGCGGTATAGCGGGCATATCTGGTAATTCTTAAATCGTCAATATACCCAGTCATGTAAGTAGTGGATACATCAACACCAATATAAATGCCGTTTTGGCCCCAATTATTAGTATCTGCCCCGGAAGCACCTTCTACCCCATTTATAAAAATTTTAGTAACTCCGCTTGATCTACATACTGCAATATGCGCCCATGTATTTAATGGAACTGCAATTGAACTTGTTAGAACAGTACCAACACCATAGTTTTCATAAAGTAAGAAATTGGAAGCATTAAAATATATAATAGGTGCGTTTGTTGTTGCATAAGAAAGTAGTCTATTTGTTGTAGAACTATTATATGCCCACATTTCAATAGTAAAATTGCTAGTACCTAACGCGTGTTGGGCACTACTTGGAATTTTTAAAGAATCACCAGTACCATCAAAATACATACTTGTTTTAGTATTACGTTGAAATGGGTTAAATGAACGAACTGAAACATCACCATTACGTGTTAATGCAAAAGTACCAATTGAATTATCTTTAAAAGTATTTGATTGACAAGTTAATAACACTGTGTTTGTAATTGCTGTTAATGGAGCAGTTGGCACAGTATAGTTTGTAGTATATGCCAGTGACCCTTTTAAAATCCTGAAATTTGAAATATATCCGTGAAACTCAGAAGTATAAGTAGTAGAACCACAACCTCCTATTTGCGTAGGTTGCCAGTACGCTGTTTGTGAAGAAAAATCTTGTGCTGTAAATGTATTTAGTAATAGTCCATTTGCAAACAATTTAACAGTACTACTAGCTGCTGTGGTAGCATCAACGGTTACAGCAATATGATTCCACTGACCGTGAGTAATAGGAAATACGGTAGTTGTTACACCTGTTTGTGAACCACTGCTGATAGTCCATCCAAATATTAATTGAGTAGTTGCATTAGCCGTTTTATCAAAACCAATATACCAACGTCCATTTGCTGCAACTGCTGCATATGCTCCTGCAATCATTTGTGCATTTGCATTAAAGTTATGGTTTTGTGGAAATACCCAGCACTCAAAAGAAAGAATATTGCCTGCAAAACCTGTGCCCATTGCGGTACTTAGACCTGCGGGGGTAGAAAACGTATCACCACTACCATCAAAATAATTTGAATAATAACCGCCGTTATAGGCACTTTCGTTATTAATCTTAGTATCAGCAACAGTTTCTAGATTAACTGACTTGGTATAATCTACAAGAGCACCTTTGTCCATGTTGAGCAGGAGTGTGGTAGCTGTTGTAGCTGTTAGTGGTGCTTGTGGTGGTACGAAGTTTGAGGTGTATATTGCTGTGCCTTTAACTAATCTAACATCGCTTATATAACCTAAATAAGGAAGTATGTATGATCCTGAATTTAAAGCACCAATGTAAAAAGGTGAGGAAACTCCGGCAGACCAAGTAGTTGCTGCGCTGCCAGCTAATATACCATTTTTGTACAGTTTACTAGTCGTGCCGTCATGAGTAACAGCAACATGCGTCCATGTATTAATTGATATAGGAGTTGTGATTGTAGTGCCGCTAGTGTATGAGTACAAAATTAGATTTGCAGTACCCATTTCTATTCGCCAACCTTCAGGATATGTACCGGATGTCGATACTAGAGCTCGACCATCATTAAAACCACCACCGACTGCATATGCAGTAGGATACATCCAAAATTCTACAGTAAATGCAACTGTACTGGCAAATGAGATGTTTGTATTGGTAGGTATTGTTAACCAATCCCCAGTACCATCAAAATATGCTGAACTACCGTATAACGCAGGAGTATATGCTGAACCTTGTGTGTTTGTGTAACCAAATGGATTGAACGCACGAAGTCTTGGCTCGTTAACTGTGGTAATAGCAAATGCGTTTGTTGAGTTATCAACAAATGTAGTTGATTGGCAAGTTAATAATTGAGTATTTGCTATTGCTGTTAATGGGGTTATTGAAGGAGTAAATGTTGTTGTGTAAACTGCTGTTCCGTTAACTACACGTACATTTGAAATGTACCCCTGCATAGAATTTGAACCTCTTGAATATCCACTTGTACCAATTGTTGGAGCAAGTGCTCCATTTAAATAGCTATTAGTATCTGTTGCAGTTCCAGCTTGAGCACCATTTATAAATAATTTAGTAGTAGTTCCTGATCTTGAAACCGCTAAATGATTCCAAGTATTAAGTGTTATTGCTGTTCCAGTAATTGTTAAAGCATTAACATTCCAATTAACAATTCCTGCTGTATCGTAATAAAAAATTCCGTAAGCTCCACTTGTATTTCCGGGCCTACTGTCATAAAACACAACATTTGCTGAAAATGACGTTGCATATACCCACATTTCAACCGTAAAATTGTTACTACCAAAAGCAAAATTAGCTTGACCATTAAGTGCTAAATAATCACCACTATTGACGTTGGCCCATGACCCATCAAAATACCCACTATAAGTCTGTGGCGTTTGAATCGTTGCACCGTATGGTGAAAAGCGTTGTGTTTTTGTATCACCAACGTTTGACACAACATTATTCTTTGCACTATTATCAACAAATCCAGCTGATTGGCAAGTTAATAGTACTGTATTTGTAACAGGTGTTAATGGAGTGATTTGTGGAATAAAATTAGCTGTGTAAAGAGCAGTGCCGTTTACAATACGTAAATTTGAAATGTAACCGTTAACTGGACTATAAGTGTCGTTCCTTCTACCAATATACCCAGCTAAATTTTGACCAATTGTGCCTGATATAGTTGATGTTAACTGAACTACACCATTTATAAATAGTTTTTGCGTTGTACCGCTTCTTGAAGCTGCAACATGAATCCAATTATTTGTTGTAATAAGACCAGTTGCAGTTAATACATTAGCAAAATAGAAGCGACCATCAGATGCGTAACCAAACTGGTCAGCGGAACCCGAACCGCCAGTGCCAAATATTAATCCATCTGTTAACACAGTAACATAAATCCAAGCCTCAAGAGTGTAATCACCAGTAAATTGCCACTGTGTGCCCGCAGTTACAGTTATCCAATCTCCAGTACCATCAAAGTAAGTTGACCAATTAGCTCCATACGGTGCAAATGTGCCTTGAGTTGTATTACCAAAACGGGTAATTGGGTTGCTTGCTGAAGAATTATCAACAAATTGTGAATTATTTGGTGCTTGTGAAGTTTGGAAAAGTAATGCTTGAGTGCTATTAACTGCGGTTAGTGGCGCAGTAGGCGGTGCAAAAGGTGTAGTATAAATTGCAGTACCTTTAGTAATACGATAATTACTAATGTAACCTGTGCCGCCTTGACCGCCATCATAACCATTACCCATTATAAATGGTCTATTTCCTTGTGAAGGCATAGTTAAAGTATCTGCGTAAGTACTACCGCCCTGAACACCATTTACGTATATTCTGGTTTGGCTATTAGACTTAACTAAAGCTACGTGATTCCATTGTCGCAAAGGAGCAAGTCCTGTTGCAGACATAATAAGTGTTACATTACCTTGATATGTTATATAACTAACAGAAGCATCAGCATTTATATTAAACTGTATTCTGTTTGTAGGAGTTGCAAGTCCACCAGGACATGTGTCCATAATACAAAAACCAGTAGTAGTATAAATCCAAGCTTCAACAGTGTAATTGCCATTGCCAAAATTTACAACATTACCGTCTCCAGCAATATATGCTGCGTCTCCAGTACCGTCAAAGTAAGTGCTACCAACGCTATTTAAACTTATTGTACTAGTTGTTTGGGTAAATGGACTTTGTGCAACTAAACGGGCAGTACCAACATTAGTAATAGTAAGTGCGCTAGCTGAGTTGTCTTTAATCGTTGCGTCTTGGAAAGTTAATAAACTTGTACCCGCAATTGCTGTTAAGTTGGCGGTTGCAGGAGTAAAGTTACTGGTGTAAACAGCCGTGCCTTTAACAACACGAAAATTTGATAAATAACCATTAATATTATAACCAGTAGAAACATGCGTGTATCCACCAATTGTAGGCACATAACTTGTGTTTGAAAAATCAGTAGCGTTTGCGGTAGGTGTGCCACCAACACCGTTTAAGTATACAGTTACTGTACCACTTACACGGCAAACTGCGGCATGATTCCAAGTACCAGCCGTAAATAAATTTGAGCCACTAACTATCTCAGTACCACCGCCACTTCCTACTCCAGTAAAAGTTATTTTTCCGGTGAGTACCGAACCAGATGATTGAGGACCCATAACGAAATAATTTGTTCCACTTACTGTTTGTGAAAATATAATTCTTATAGAAGATCCCGTCATATCAGGTACAAAAAACCAACATTCTACTGTAAAATCTCCTGTACCGTACGCAAAAGCAGTACCTGCTGGAACTGTTAATCTTGAATCAGTTGCACTAGTAAGATAAGCGCTATACAGATTATTTGTAGTAGCGGTTGCAGGCACACCAAATGGGTTAAATTGTTGAATTGAAGGTGTACCTGCAGTTGTAATTGCAAAGTTATTAGGACCAGCATCCCTAAACTGATTTGATTGACAAGTTAATAAAGTAGTACCACTAATTGCTGTTAATGGAGTTGTTGAAGGCGTAAAGTTGGCGGTGTATACAGCTGTGCCTTTTACTATGCGAACATTTGATATACTACCTCCCCAATATGAGGAGGCTGCTTGACCAGTTTGAAATCCTATACATACTACTTTACCACCATCAGTAACAGTACTAGTTTGTGTTGCAGATGCAACATTAACACCATTCTGATATACAGTTAATGTTGTACCGGATCTAACACCCGCTACATGAGTCCATGTATTAATAGGAAAAGTTGTTGAAGCTGGGGTAATAGTTTGTATAGAAGATGTACCGTTACCACTACCTACAACAAATGTTATTTTATTAGAAGCAATAGCTATTGCATATGAGGGATAAGAACTACCACTAACACCATCTTTATTAACGATTTCAGCCGATGCGTTTGCACCTGACCAATATACCCAGGCTTCAATTGTAAAATCACCAGATGATAAATTTAATTGTGTGTTATGTGGTATAGTTAAATAATCACCAGAACCATTAAACTGATTTGAATAATACCCTGCTTGATAAGGATTAAAATTGCTAGTACGCGTATCTCCAATACGTACAAGCTGATTATTTAATATTAAATAATCACTAAGAGAGCTATCCGCAGTTGAAGTTCCTGACAACAATAAAGCAGTATTTTTCCAGTATAAGTCGCCACTAACAGTAACGCTCCAGTTAAAAGTAATTTGAGTACTTTTATTAGTGTTAGCAGTAGTTGCTGTTAATGTAGTTGAACTTGTGCCTACACTGGCAGCAGTTCCTGTAATTGTACTACCGCTTAGTGTAAGTCCTGCGGGTAAAGTGTTTGCGCTATAGCTTGATATAGCATTGCCTGCGCTACCTATAGCGCTTAAATTAATTGTATTATAAAGATTTGAGTAAGCAAGTACAGTACCACCGTTTGTGGGATTTGAAAAAGTTACTATTTCAGGATTAATTACAATACTAAACTGACGATCTGTATCTTGTAGTTCTGTGTCAGTTGCACGTACTGTAAATGTATAAGTTGTGGGACTAGCTGTAATTGCACTAGTTCCGGAAATTGTGCCGTTGGAGTTAAAAACAGCTCCAGGGGGTAGTGTTCCACTTAGTACGCTAAGGGTAACTGCGCTATTACTTGTAGCACTCAGTGATGCGCTAATTGCTGTTGTTTCTGTAATAGTAGCAACAGTACCTGCGGCCGTTGACCAAGCAGGTACTCCGCTATATGAAATACCGGGCACCGCAATTGCAGTGCTTCCATCAGCATTAACCATATACAACACATACGTACCCGCTGCCATAGCAGGGGTAGTAAATGTTATTGTACTTGCGCTAACAACTGATACAACTGGTGCAGCAACACCATTTATGAGTATTGTAGCATTTGCAGCAAAATTTGCACCAGTAATAGTGACGGTTCTACCACCACTAGTATCTGTAGCAGTATCATTATTATCTCCACCATAACTAATACTAGTAATAGTAGGAAAAGCTCCTCCAGAGGTAGTACCAGTACCACCTTTAGAAGTTGCTAATATACCTGAGCTATTAACGCCCTCAGATAATTTTGCTAAATAAGCTGCAATACTCATAGTATTCCTTAAGTAAATATATTAGGCTTGTGCCTCGCCCCAACGTAACAACACAGTTGCTGCGGCAGTGCCAACAACAGTTTTTACATTAATAGCCAAGATATCCGGCCCGTTTGGATATGCACCAACTCCGCCAAAAGGACTATTTGTAAGTTCTTTTAGTTCAGTAAGTTCAAGTCTTGCGTCAGAGTTTGGAGTTGCGGAAAACGCAAATACTTGTTCTCCTGGAACAGCAAATGTACCCGAGGTATAAGTAACTGCTGTCGCTACTTGTGCTAAACTAGGCTGTCCACCCACTGATTCAAAGTTTAGCGGTTGCCATGTTGCACTTGAAAAGTTTTTAGGATTTAAAACACCTTCAATAATAACAGATCCCTGAGTAGCACTAGCTGCGGCACCATAAATCTGAATGGCAACGGCATTTAACAATAGTTGTGAACGGTTTAACAAATCTTTTGCACCTAAATCACCTACAGCAGAACTACTAACACTTGGTGCTAGTCGAATCAAAAACGCTGTTGTCGTAGTAGTTCCAATTGCCATACCTGCGCGTTGATAGTTAAAGATATACCCACGGTCGTTGTCAAATAATCCATCACAGATTAATGCACTACCCCAGTGACTTAGTGTAGGACTAGCAGTATTTGATACAAGTATTATTCCTGTACTAGATAAATGTGTTGATGCTGTACCTGCGGTAAAAGAACGAGTAGATCCTTGAGCATACTGCGATAAGGTAGCTGCTCTAGTACATCCAGTAAATTGTGTTATACCACTTTTACCAGTATAACTTATAAGTTCGTTGTCAACATATAAGGTGCCTGCGGTTGGAAAGTATGTGTTGTCATTTACATTAAGTGTAGTACCGTTAGTATTAGGATCAGCAGTTAAAAAACATAAAGCAGGGCTGCCATCGTTATCAACACTATACCTAACAGGTAAGTTACCTGTACGCATATGTGCTTCAGTATTAACGTTATTATTTTTAATACGATGAGCAAATACCCAATTACCGTCACTACCACGTACCATATAATCAATAAACCCGGCACCGTACCAAGTATATTGAATACCCATCATATGCATTTTGCCTAAATCAATAACAAAACCACTAGGCCCTGTTCCGTCTAATTTATCAATATTAAATTGGCTTTGTGGAATACGTGTTTCTTGAACTAAACTAGCTTTAACTCCGCTAATATTACTTACACCGCGGAAATCAGGATTTACACTCATTGAAGTATCACTGGATACTTGTGTAACATAGTGCGTCATACCACGAATAACAATTTTATCGCCTATTTTAGTTTGTTGAGAAAATCGAGTATTAGTTCCAATAACTGTATTTGAATTTGAATTAATAGCAATAGTGCCAGTTAACTGTTGTGTGGCATTGCGTCTAACAACTGCTAAGATTGAACCTGAGTATTCCCAAAACATACCGTTTTGATCATCAAAAGTTCCTGCTCGAACAATAGCACCGTGCCAACTTGTTAATATAACTTTAGAATTAATTTCCATTACGCCTGTTAAAGCAGCAATAGAACTTGAACCAGAATTGTAAGTAAAAGTAAAATCGTCTATAACCGAAACAACTGTAAAAACACCGTTATAACCAGCAGTAGTTACACCAGTAATTGTTACAACTGCTCCAACTTGAAGCCCGTGATCTATTTCATCAGTTTTTACAGTAACTGTTTGATAGGTTCCTGTGCCTGTTGAACTAATACGTTGAATATCATAGCTAGGCTTAAACAATGTACCCGTTGACCACAACAAACCTTTACCAGATTGATATCGAAAATATTTCTTTGATACGCGAACTGTACTAGCACCAAAACTAGGGGTTTTACATTCAATTAAGACTCCACCGTCATAAGGTCTGTGCAATACTGCACTATTTGACATTGCATATACTGTAGGAACACCAGGAGTAACTATTGCACCGCTTCGGGCTGTAAATGTAATTGAAGTTAAACTAGGTACAGATTCAACTAAAAATTGACCTGTAGCATTAAGAGGATTAGTGCCTCCTGTTAACGATACGTAAATTGGTACACCAGGTACTAAACCGTGATTTGAATTAAAGTTAATAGTAATAACACTAGGATTAGCACCATTACTTGTTGCAGTATTAGTATTTAATGAAGCACCTGTATATAGTGCAGCACGTTTAACCAATGTAGTGTCTGTTAGTAAGTTTTGGCTAGCCGTAGTACCTACTAAACCATTAGCAAAATATCGAATACTTGTTGTAGTAGGAACGTCATAAACAATAAAATTACCTGTTGCGCGACTAAATCCTGCTATTGCTGCGCTTAATCCTGTAACGTTTACAGCTTGTCCAGTAGTAATACCATGAACTGCAGTGGTAGTTAATGTAATTAAACTGTTTGTAGCACTAGTAGTTGTATAATCAGTTGTAATGGTTCCAACTGTTAGGTCAATACCAGTAAACTCATAGATTGATGGATATCCTCGCATCAATCCATAGCCCGCCCATTTTGTAGGTTGTAATCCGTACTCAAAGTCAGCGTCAATCATTGACTGTGGAGTTGAAACACGCATACGCTCAATAGCGTCTGTGCCAAAAGCAAATGGGCGAATTGTTACGCCGTTTTGTGTTTCTTCAAAAAAGACCTGTAGTTTGTCACCAGTCATGCCTACACTACTAGCACCTAAGGTAATAGTAGTGTAGCCGTCAGCTCGCTGTGTTAATGTAGTACTTATTGCAGATATGTTGCCTGTACTAAAACTACAAGTAGTTCCAGCAAAGCTTGTGTCCGCAAAGTTATACAAGATAACGTTTTTTGTTATATTTGTAACTAGTAGTAATTGTTCTAATTGTATTCTACCTGGAACTACAATGGTGCCAGTACCTGCAGCTCCAGGAGTAAATACATATTGTCTTACTAGGGTTTTTGCCATATTTATTCTCTCTAATCTTATGTGCTCAATGCTACGCTCATTGCAATACTTATTGATTTAGAATAGTTTTGTATATTTGTTAGTGCAGCAGAGCCAACACTAGACACTATTCTAACAACATCACTTACTATACAAGCATTAGTTAATGTAACAATGTAGCCATCTGTAGCAGTGTAAGCACTAGTACGTAGTAGACTACCATTAAGATACACCAAGACTGATCCTGGGACATATCCATTGGATACACCAAATGCAGTTTGACCCTGGGTTGCTATATATTCTTGTACGGCCGACATAGGTCCTGTTGGTCCTGTTGGTCCTGTACTTCCTGCTGATCCGCTAGTACCTGTAGGTCCTGTTGGTCCGTCACCTTTCATTTCCCTTACAACAATTTCTTGATTAGAACCTGGGGCAATTGCAAAAGCTAAAGTTGTACCGCTTACAGAGTAATCTGCTACAGGTTTTAATACAATACCGTTAGCAATAACTAATACGCTGTCAGTAGTATAACCACTGTCTATTGTAAAGTTAGTGGTGCTACCATTACCCGTAAAGTTTAGTGTAGTTATAACAAATGGGTAACCTACTGCACCTGATGGGCCTGAAGGTCCTGTAATACCTTGTGGTCCTGTTGGTCCACCAAATGCTCCAGTAGGTCCTGTGGGTCCGTCACCGCGCATCATTCTGATAATTACTTCTTGTCCAGCGTCTGGAGCAGTAGTAAATGTTAATGTAGTTCCACTTACAGAATAATCTTCAGTAGGGGTTAATACTGCACCGTTAGCAATAATTAACAAACTTGCAGTCGTGTAGTCAGCAGGAATTGTAACTGTAGTAGTTGTACCATTTCCAGTAAAAGTTTGCGTCTGTACAGTAAATGCTAAACCAATCCCAGTGTTACCTATAGGACCTGTAGGACCTGTTGGACCAGCTACTGTTGAAACAGGTCCTGTTGGACCACCAAATGCACCTGTTGGTCCTTGAACTCCTGTTGGTCCTGTTGGACCATCCCCGCGCATTTGCCTAACAGAAATTTGTTGAGCAGTTTTTGGTGCTACCGCAAAGGTCAGTGTAGTTCCTGAAACTGTATAATCAGAAGTAGGAGTTAAAGTTACGCCGTTAACTATAACTAATACACTGTCTGTGTTATATCCAGCGTCTATAGTAAACGCTGTTGTAGTATTGTTACCAGTAAAAGTTTTTGTTACTACTTCAAATGCTAAACCAATTCCTGTGTTACCTGCTGCACCTGTTGGACCTGTTGGACCTCCAAAAGCACCTTGTGGACCTGTTGGACCTGTAGCACCATCTAAGCCTATTACTCCGTTAGTTCCTGCTGAACCTGTGGGACCTGTTGGACCTCCTGCTGGTCCTTGAGCACCTGTTGGACCTGTAGCACCGTCTAATCCAATAGTTCCTGCTGAACCTGTGGGACCAGCAATACCTGGTACACCTGTTGGTCCCGCTACTGTTGATGCAGCACCTGTGGGACCTGTGGGACCTGTGGGACCTGTAGAGCCTGTGGGTCCTGTAGCACCATCCCCTAATAATTCTCTGACAACGATATCTTGATTTGCGCCAGGTGCTGTTATAAAAGCTAAAGTTGTACCAGTTAGTGTATAATCACTAACTGGTTTTAACATTACACCGCTAATAGTTACTAATATACTGTCTGTAGTATATCCACTATTAATTGTAAAATTAGTTGTTGTACCATTACCAGTAAAACTTTGTGTAGTAACAGTAAAAGGTAATCCAATACCACTTTGACCGGTTGGACCTGTTGGACCTGTTTCTCCATTTACACCTATTGTTCCGTTAGTACCTTGTGGGCCTGTAGGTCCAGCTACTGTTGATACAGCACCTGTTGGACCTGTAGCACCTGTTGGACCTGTAGCACCTGTAGCACCTGCTAAATCAACAATATTAATTGTACCAATCATTCCAGAGTGGATCACACATTGATAATATATTACTGAAGGAGCGTCTAATGGGACTTTGTATGTTACAATAGTTGAAGTTGTTCCATTACCATAAACACCACTACTGGGATTATTTCCAGTAGTTCCTGGTACTGCTGAAGTATCTCCGCTAGCTAATCTTAGTGCTAAAGGATGACTACTAGTTATATTAGTTAAATTAAAATAATATAACTGTCCTCTGACTACAGTTAGTGTTGGATATGTAGAATCTGCTAATCCAGTAACGGAATAGTTAAATCCTACATTATCAAAAACAAAATCTGTGCCACTAGTAATACCTTGAGCACCTGTAACGCCTTGAATACCTTGAGTGCCTTGAACACCTTGAACACCCTGAATACCTTGAATACCTTGAGAACCTGTTGGACCTTGAGCACCAGTATCGCCTACATTACCTTGACTACCTGTTGGGCCTGCAACACCTTGAATACCTGTTGGGCCTGCAACACCTTGAATACCTTGAGATCCTGTTGGACCTGTATCACCTGTTAAACCAGTTGAACCTGTAGGACCAGCTACTGTTGATGCAGCACCTTGAGATCCTGTTGGTCCTGTAGCACCTTGAATACCTTGAGCACCGCTTAAATCGCTAGTATAAGTATAAGTACTGCCGTTCCAGAGATATAATCTAGAGTTCTCAGCATTTTCTACATTTCCAGTGTCGATTAAAGCAAATTGTCCTGCTATAATTCCTGTGGGAGCTGTATCGGCTGTTAATGCAGCAACGCTTAAATAAGTTTTAGCTATTGCAAAGCCAAGACCTGTAGCACCTGTTGGGCCTGTTGGGCCTACAGAACCTGCACCTTGTGGACCTGTTGGGCCGACTATTGTGGAGTCAGCTCCTGTTGGACCTTGAGCACCTGTAGGTCCTGCTACTACAGAGTCAGCTCCTGTGGAACCTGTTGGTCCTTGAAGCCCTGTAGAGCCTGTTGGGCCCATAACGCCTTGAATACCTTGTATACCTTGTATACCTTGTATACCTTGTGAGCCTGTAGGTCCTGCTACTATAGAGTCAGCTCCTGTGGAACCTGTTGGTCCAGTAGGTCCCGTAGGTCCCGTAGGTCCCGTAGGTCCAATATTGCCTGTGCGAGTTAGATCAACAGTGAGTTCATCTAGATTACTGGGCAGTATTCCTGAAACATATGCCACTGTGAACTGTAACCAACTGCTGTTGTCTGTGACTGCTGTCAGTTCAAAGATTGCATGAGTAGCACTGGCGTTGCTGTTGCTTCTAAAAATTAAATATCCCTTGACTACAGGAGTGCCGTCATCCCAAGTCAACATGTATGAACTGAGATCAGCAGCATCATATGTGATGTCACTGATTGCAATGGCAGTAACGCTGGCTACAGCAGCATTGTTAAATCGTACAATTCCTGATCCAGGATCAGCCATTGCTGTTGTTGTGCTGAAAGTATATTTTAAACCTGCTTTGTTACCTTGTGGTCCCGTAGGTCCTGTAGGTCCTTGAATACCTTGATCGCCTGTGGGACCCATTTGTCCTTCAATACCAGGAGCACCAGGTTGACCTACGTCGCCTGTGGCACCTGTAGGACCTGTGGGTCCTGTCTCGCCTTGAACGCCTTGACCGCCTGTCTCGCCTTGAACGCCTTGAACGCCTTGACCGCCTGGAACAGTTGAACCTGGACCTGCTGGTCCTATTGCTCCTGTTGGTCCTGTTGGTCCTGTTTCGCCATAACCAATGCTTGTACCAGCAACTACTAGTTGACCGCCAATAGCACTAATAGGTGTTCCGCCTAAGTCAATAGTATTTCCAGAAAAGTATCCAGTTTTCCAACGTTTTGTAGGAGAGCCTAAATCATAAACTTGATCTAATGTTGGTACTAATGCTGAACCTATTCCGTCAAAACTTACTGCGGGTCCTGCTGGTCCTTCTAAACCTGCAGTAACCAAGTGTCCGGTCATTTCTCGGATAATAATTTTTAGACTTGCAGGAGGAGCAGTTGTAAATACTACGCTATTACCACTTACATAATAATCATTATTAGTAGTACCAACTTTTGCTTCTTGTAAAATACCGCCTACGTGTACTAAAATACTTTCTGTCGTTAAACCTGAGCTAATTGTAAATGCAACCGTAGTGCCATCAGCCAAAAAAGTTTTAGTATTTGCTTGAAACGCTGTTCCGCCAGGGGCTTGGTTAGTCCATTTTTGAGTGCCTTCGTCCCAGAACAATCCTTGTCCACCAATAGGAGAAGTTACTTGAACGTTACCTAAGTCGTTAACATTTGTAGTTTTATTCACCCACTTTGAAGTAGCAGTGTCATATACTAATAATTGTTTATTGGTTGGAGTAGTAACAGATACATCAGTTAAAGCTGTAATAGCTGTTACAGGAGTTTTATTAATCCATTTACTAGTAGAAGAATCCCAAGACAATGTTTGATTGTTTAGAACACTCGTAATTGTTACATTACCTAAATCATTAACACTAGTAGTTTTGTTAATCCACTTAGCAGAAGAAGTATCATATACTAATGCTTGTTTATCAGCAACACTAGTAATTGTTACATCACTTAACCCTGTAACGGCTGTAACAGGAGTCTTATTAATCCATTTACTAGTAGAAGAATCCCAGGATAATGTTTGGTTATTTGCAACACTGGTAATCGTTACATTACCTAAATCATTAACGCTAGTAGTTTTATTAACCCATTTACCGGAAACGTTATCATATACTAATCCTTGCTTATCAGCAACACTAGTAATTGTTACATCGGTTAAAGCACTAAGTGCAGTGGTAGAAGTAGTTGGAGTCTTATTAATCCATTTTTCTGTTGCAGAGTCCCAAGCTAGTACTTGATTGTTAGCAACACTGGTAATTGTTACATTACCTAAGTCTTCGACCTTGGTATCTGCTAAGTTTTTAAAATATTTTACTTGACTATTAGATGCTTTAAAGTATATTCTTCCATCAGCTGTATTAATGGCTAATTCTCCGGGCTGGAGATTACCAGCCAGTGGAACTCCCCCAGCTGTAGATGAATTTTTAATCTTAATTGTTGCCATATTCAGCCCTAAAAGAATTAGGGAAACTTATAAAAGTTTCCCTATTATTAATACGTTCCGCCGTCTACAGTAGCTAGAGTAACAAAACCTGTAGCCGCATTTACTCCAAAAGTTTCAACATCAAAAAATGCCAAACCTTTTGTAGTTGTTGAAGCATTAGGAATAGTTTGATTACTTACTGCAGTAATCAAACCTTTACCATTAACTGTAATTTGTGGAATAGTTAGTGTAGTACCAAAACTACCTGTATTAGTATTTACAGTTGCCAATGTAAGTGTAGGTTGTCTAGCTGTAGAGCCGTCAACAGTAAATATTGGGGCAGTAACGTCGCCAACAAAACTTATGTTAATTGGGGCAGCCCACTTAGTAGCAGTATCAGCATTGCCGTAAAGACTACCGTAAACTCCAAGTGCTGCATTAAATTTCTTATTTACGTTCCAGCTATCGTCGGCTGAACCATATGTAATTTCAGCTGGAAGAGTTGGGCCGATAACTGTAATACCACCACCATTTGCTTGAGCGGCATCTTGTGCGCTGTTGGCTAATGTAATATTTTTATCGCCAATTGAAACAATAGTAGAATTTACAGTAGTAGTAACACCTTCAACTGTTAAGTTACCTGTAATAACAGCATTACCATTTACAATAATATCCGCAACACTAGCATTTCCAGAAGTAAGTGCTCCTACAATACTAATTGTTCCTGCTGCAACATTACCTGTAACTGCTAGAGCACCTAGTGACCCACTACCCGCCATAGCAACAGTAATTGTATTAGTTGTATCATCAATACTTGTAGTAACACCACCGCTACCAATAATACGTAAACTGTCACTTAATAAGTTTAATGTTCCTACTGTACCAGCAGCATCACCACGAAAGCTTAGTGTAGTCGCAACATTTGCAGTAGTAATACCTGTTACTAAACCTTTTGCATTTACAGTAACTACTGGGATTGCTGTGGCTGATCCAAATGCACCAGGAACTTTACCAGTAGTACCATCTAGTACTGTTGCTAAAGTAAGTACTGGGGTTAGATTTGTGGAACCGTCAATAGTAAATGTTGGAGTACTAGCATCGCCGCTAAATGTTGCGTTAATTGTTGAGGCCCATTTTGTAGCTGTGTCTGCGTTTCCAACAACAGCTCCTGTATGAGTACCAGCACTGTTGCCGGTTAGATTACCTGTTACGTTACCAGTCACATTACCAGTGTGAATACCTGCACTATTACCAGTTAAATCACCAGTTACATTACCAGTTACATTACCAGTTACATTACCAGTTACATTACCAATAACAGCCCCTGTATGAGTTCCAGCACTATTGCCAGTTAAATTACCTGTTACGTTACCTGTTACATTACCAGTTACGTTACCAGTAATACCACCACTAACACTACCATAAAATATTGAATCAGTACCGTCTGTGCCAGCTTCTAGAACTTTATAAGTGCCGTTAGCTGCGTATACATCGCCAGTAACATTACCTGTTAAATTACCAGTTACATTACCAGTTACATTACCAGTTACATTACCAGTTACATTACCAGTTACATTACCTGTATGAATACCTGCACTATTACCTATTAAGTTACCTGTAACATTGCCAGTAATATTAAGAAATGCAGTATTAGTTCCATCTCGCTTTACAAGAGTACCAAATGTACCTACACTAGTAGCAGCATCAATAATATCTGTAAAATATTTACCACCAATTGCAATCGGGGCCGCAGCTGCCGACAGTAAATCACTATTAGCGCCCATGCCGCCAACAAATAACCTACCACCTTGATTTGCATCAGTACCAGTACCAAATGTATACGCCAGTTCGCCAGTATTTAATAGTGCTGGTGCAATGGAAGTACTACTTCTTTTAATCTTTATCGTTGATTTATCAGCCATTTTCTCTTCCTTTAAAAGAATCCGCCTTCCATCGTCTGCTGTTCAAGCAGCTTCGATGAAGTCCATTTACTTGTTCCAGAGTTATATACCAGTAAGCTGCCTGTAGCTAAAGTAGTAGTATCAACATCTGATAGCCCTTTGATAGTAGTTTGTGTTGGGCCTATCATGCCCCCAACTACCACTCGTGTTTCACTTTGTGACGAAACAACTGTTGGCTCCGTCTTTTCAATAATAACCGCATTATTAATTTCGGTTATAATTATTTCGGTTGTCATCTTGTGACCTCCTTAATCAAGCTAATACTACCGTTCAGGAACTGAAAAACATTGCTTTGAGCATCTGTTAATTCCATTGAGTACACCGCTGAGTCAAAATTAAATGTAGCGGTTAGAGCTGCAGTTAAATTAATTGATATAACAGAATTTACTGGTTCAATAATAATACGACTATTAGCAGTCGTTAATTCAGCAATAACTGTTGTTGACTCTAGGGTTTCGCGTATTTGCATTTGCGCAGTATATCCTGTTAGTGGTACAGGCATATTCCATGAAAGAATACCCCCACCAGTATACGCTGCGTAGGCAGCTGAATTTACTTGGTTTAAAGTTAATGTGTTACTAGTTTTGCTAGTTACTAAATAATAAGCGTCATCTGCAACAGTATTAATATCTCTCATACCTAAAGCACCAGCTATTCTAATTCTCCAATTAATAGGCACAGTATGTGCGCTAGTAGTTGTAATCACACAAGGTGCTGCTTGAGTAATTGCTGAAATCGGTGCGTATTGCTTAGTTTCTGACTCCCAACGAAGAGTTTCGGTAAAAGTACTACCTTGATAAATTCTATAATTAATTCGTGCTGGTTCCATTATCTTACCCTAATTTCTTTGCAGCCGATATCGTAGCCGATACTCGGAATTTATTAACTTCTTGTGTTAGTGCAACAACTTCGGTTTGTAGTTGCTGATTTTCAATGCATAACTGTGCTAGTTGTGCATTTAGTAAAATCATCTCTTGCTGTAAGCGATTTAATTCGGTTGCTAGTAAGCCGTTTTGTTCACTCATGCGTTCTAGCTCTGTATGCATTAAAGTAATTACGCTAGTTTCAGCATTAGTACTTTTCCAGTCTTTTAACAATTTCTGTATTCCAACTGAGAAAGCAACAACTGCTAACGCAACTAGTGAAATTGTCTGAATAAAACTGTGGTCATTAATCTCCACCATAATCAGATCTCCTTATTAGCAGGTGTTTAATATTTAATTATAATCTAAACGGGAAGTCTGCCTTTTAGATTGGGATAAAAGCTTGTCAAGAAAAAATATTGGAATGTTCTGACATTTTGGTATATTATACCACAAGGGCGCGGACTTGTCAATGCAAAAAAATACCCTGCCCAAAGATTGGACAGGGTATAGTTTTTAACCACAAAGATAAGTACAAGCAATCATTTTAACTTCTGTAGGAGAACTGAATGTAACGCTTTCACGAGCTTTAGCAACGGTATAAGATCTAATAAGATCATCGTCTTGTTTCATACCTTTACCAGGAATAGAACTAGTAGTAACTAAGTCTCCTGCTTCAATGTTTCCATTTTCTCCACATACATTTACTTGACCTTCGCCTAGTGAATTAATTAAAACAAATTCTTCTGTGTTTTGCAACACATAAGATTCTGATGGGCCTACGGTATTTGTTGTCATTCCTACAGCAATATCTTGTTCCATAGTTGAAGGAGGTGTTATAGTATGTGCAGGAGAAAGAGTTTCTTTTGGGTCTAGTCCTACGTATACTCCAATAACAGTTTTTTGTCTTGGCATAGTAGACAAACTTTGTTTTAACAAAGTAGCACTAACAGTGTCTCTTGTTAATAGTACTGTATCTACTACTATATCTCCTACTTGTATTGCAGCAGGATTTTCCATAACTCCGGTATGTTGTCCTGTAAAAGGTGCAAAACCATCGTAGGAATATACCCCGCCTAAACCTTGAGGACACTCTAAGGCATAATTTGGAGTACACAAATAAGCTGACTTATCGTTAGCCCCAGTAGTTGTAAATTTAGCAAATACTGCAGCATAGTTTTGATCCGGTCTCACTTCCTCTGAAGGGCTTAATAGTGTTTGATATTTTACTTGCGTATTGCTGTTAGCATACCAAGAAGTAGCTATCATTCCGTACTGTGTATTAGCCCCTGTAAAATCAGTATTTAGAGCTCCTAAATTATTAGTAGTATTATTATAACTGGCTGGCTTTAAAGATTTAGCGTAAATACCTGAAGCAGACTGCCCTAAAGCACCGAGTGTTTTAATATTAACAACGTTAATATTAAAGGCACTATAACCAAGAACACCAAACCCATCAGGAGAACTAGAGCCTCCTCCTATGCCATGAGCATATCCAGTAGTCCCATAGTTATAACCTACCAAAGCCCACTTGTCTGCTCCATTTGCTGTAAATACTGCGGTTGTTGGAAAAACCAAGAAAGTTTGATCTCCTAGACTAAAAGTTCCCGCAGTTGCCGCAGTTGCCGCAGTTGTACCATTAGTAATCCTATTAGCACTTAGTGTATTAGCAATAATACGATCACCGCTAATTGAGTTTTGTACAACTAGTGAGCCAGTAATATATGATGATTGTAATGCCCAAGTTGCATTAAAACCGTTAGAAGTTGCGCGATATGCTGTTGAATTATTGCCAGCATTATAACTAATAGTAGCAATATCTCCTGTAACTGCGTAGCGTTTGTTTCCTAAAGCTGCGTAAACTTCGGGTCCGGTTGGAACGCCAGAATCGTTAGTAACGCGTGTAATTATAAAGCTAGAAGCACCGTTTTCACCGTTTACTCCGTCGTCTCCGTCTATACCATTAGTACCAGGATTTCCGTTAGTACCATTAGTACCATTAGTACCATTTGTACCATTAATACTAGTAGCACGTATAGTGTAAGTAGTATTAGTCCAATCTAAAGTACTTGAGGTTGTTGTAGCTGCTACAGTTAAGGGTACTGTGATTTCATAAAGCTTATACCCTGGGGTGGTATTATTAGGAGCTATAGTATCCCACCCACTAGGGGCTGCGTAATACCCGTTAGACCATGCATACGTAGAAGTAGTGGTAGGTCTTGCAGGAGTATTTATAGCCCACTGATAAATAGTAGGGTAGGCACTCATTATTCCATTAGCACCTGCTTGTCCTGCGGTACCTTGCTCTGTAACACTAATATATCTAGTAAAACTTACAGTACTGGCTTGATTAGATCCACCTACTGTTAGTACGACAGTAATACCGGCACTACTACTAGTTGGCGTAATAACTATTGAACTGCCATTACCTGTGGCCGGAGTTGCGCCAGTAACAGACCAAGCATACGTTGGAGCAGTAATATTTTGTGTTATAGCCGTTAAAGTAACATTAGTGGGAGTAAATGCCCCACCACTATTTTTATAAAAACTACCTGTTCCACTAATATCTACAAAAGGTCCTGCTGCTCCATTATTGCCATTAGTTCCATCAACACCAGGCTTAATACCAATCATAGACATTACATCTGAAGCTAGTATTGTGCCTGTGTTAGCACCTTCTCGGATTTTTACAGAGATCTGCTGAGGCATAGAGGTATATGCAGCAGCAGGAGTATATGTATAAGTATTAGCCGTAGTATTTTGTACAGATGTAGTACCTACAAGAAATTCATAGTATACACTTCCAGTAGTATTTTGTGCAGTAGCAGTTACTACTGAACTGCTGGGTGAAGGAGTTATTCCTGCACTATTATATGCAAAAGCTTGTGCCGTCATTGATAAATCAACTGAGCGAGCTGCAATTCCTGTAGGCCCAGCTTTAGACTTAGCAATACTATACTCTTTAGTTATTGTTACTGTACCGTATGTTGCAGTTAGGGTAGCTGTGCCAGTATCTGCGCTCATAGCAGATATGCTATAAACACCTGTTTGAAGTATTGAAACTGATACTCCTGACTGATTAGTTACACTATAAGTTATTCCAGAACCTGTTTTTTCAACAATACCGTCAAATACTTTAAAAGTACCTCCAGTACCAGTAAAGCTACTAACAGTACCTGCATTATCTGCAGTAACTACACTAGCTTCATTAGTTAAGAAACCACTAACTGCATTAGTACCATTAGTACCATTTGTACCATTTGTACCATTTGTACCATCTGTACCATTTGTACCATTTTTAGATTTATTTAGTGTAAATACTTTATCTAAAGTAGTAGTTCCGATTGTAGCCCTATATGTTGCGGTTCCAGCATCCGCACTAATTCCTGTAATTGATATAATACCTGTAGTACTAACAATAGTACTAGTCATACCTGTTTCTGACACTTTTGACCACGTAACACCATCAGCATTTGTTAACGGAGTAGTGCCTCTAACAACTACTAATTGGCTGCTAAGAGGAAATTGTCCTGCTATAGGTGTGCCAGCAGTATCACAAGTAATAGTTTGATTTTCATTAACCAAACCAGCGTTTAAACTGTCGTCACCTTCTTTTAATGCATAAACAGTAATTTGATCTGCTACAGTTCTGCTATTACCTGTAGCTTCCAGTCTTACTAATTTAGTACCGCTAGAAAAACTAGGCAAAGTAAATGTAGCATTAGTTTGACCAGTTTGTGTAGTAAAAGTGGTACCGTTATCAGTAGATACTTTCCATACATATGCAGGACTAGCACCTAAATTAAACGGAGAACCTGTAAAAGTTATTATACTAGGAGATATTACACCCGTATTTTTAGCTGCCGCAAATACTTGACCTGTTGCGGTAAGAACTATATTAGATCCAGGATTACCATCTACTGATTTATTTAAACTTAAAGTTTTTGTTTGAGTTACCCCGTTAACAGTTGCATTAAATACTGCTTCTGCAAAAGCATTGCTCAAACTATTAATAGTAACTAATCCTGTAGCATCAATGCTAAAGGATCCTGCGTCGCCGCCAGTATAACTTATTTTTGCAAATGTTGCTTGGGGATTAGTTGTGTTATCTAATAATCTTTCGCCTAATGCAGCATATAATTTAGAAGTAAAGGGGAATTGTCCTGCTATTGGTGTACCGCTACTATCACAACTAATTGTCTGATTTTCATTAGACAAACCAACTGTAAAAGCATCATCTCCTTCTTTTATACTATAAACTGAAAAAGTATCAAATGAACTGTAAACATCTTCTGTGGCAGTAGCGGTAATAGTTTTTCTAGAACCTGCTGCAAAACTGTTAAGTACAAAAGTGTTACCACTGGCTGTACCAATAGCCGCACTTGGTGCTATTCCGTCAACTAACCAAGTATAGGTTGGACTAATAAAATTACTTTGTGTAGCAGTAAGTACTATTGTTGAGGGACTTACTGTACTACTATTTTTAGCAGTAATAAACGCTTGTGCAGTTGCAGTTAAATCTACTGATCTAGCGGTAGCTCCGTCTACCCCTTGTTTTGCTTTGGCAAAACTTTGCGTAGTGACTACATCTACAGTTACACCTGTAGTAGTAATTATTCTTATAGTATAGTCAATAGTTGCTACATCTGCAGTCATTGCAGCATGTGTATCATAATAAATATAGTTTGACCCAATTTGTGGTGTAGTATCTGCAGTAATACCTAAAGAATTTACTGATACTACACGCCAAGTTCCGTTTGAGTATGGACTAACATTGTCAACTGGTAAATATGCTGAACCTTCTAAAACTTTAAGAATAGTTCCGCTACCAGTATAACTAGCATTTACTGTTGTTCCGGCAGTAGTTGCTGGTATAGTATGGGATTCATTGCTAGAAACTGCTGTAACTTGCTCAGTACCGTCATTGGTTCTAAAAATACTCATTGTATCTGAGGTAGTTCCAAGTGTAGCAGTAATTCTAGCATTTCCTATGGTTACACCTTTTGCATCAAAATTTGCAGGTGTAATAGTAATAATGTTATTATTTTGAGTGAAAGCAACAACACCTAACGACACTCCTGCTCGAGTAAACCCAGTTACTGTAAATGTAGGGGTGCCGGTAAGGTTTGTTAAATTAGCAGTTACAATTATAGATGAGCTTACTGAGGCTGTAGAATATTGATCTTTGTAAGCAAATTGATTAGCAGTAGCTGTTAAGTTAAGTATAGGCGCAGTTTGGCCTGCCTGTGCTTTGTAGACATTCCATACTGCTTCTAACGTTATTCCGCCGTAAGTAGCAGTAAAAGTAACATTACCTGATGTTGCGGAAAGACCAGTACAAGAGTAAACTCCTGTACTGGCGTTAATAACTACTCCAGTAAGATTAGTAGTACTACTTGCTTTAATAGCATAAACAGGGCCTGTAGTAGTTACGTCTTCTATGCCACTATATACTTTAAAAGTCCCAGTAGCTTGTGTAAAGTCTCCTCCAGTACCGTCTGTAGCTGTTGCAATAGGTACTGGATCATTTGTTAGGTACCCATAAACAGTTGTGCTATCAGCAAGAACTACTGCACTTAACTCAGAAGATATTGTGTATACCGCTGGATCGATAGCACTAATAAAAGCATACCTTACATAATACCTAGTTGCTGGAGTTAGTCCCGTAATAGGTACTGATAATCCTACTCCATCAAAAATTAAAGTACCTTGATTATTTGCTGGGTTAAATCCAGTTGTAGTAGAGTACCATACTTTAACAGACGATAGGTCGTCTCTAATATCTGTTGTTCTAACTGTATCGTATGGAGTAGTTAATACTAAATTTAGAGATTTTACGCCTGCGTATAAATTTGCCGCCATGCTTATCCTTTATGTAATAGTTTTAACAACTATTGTTCCAAGAGTACTTGCAGTACTGTAATTATTTGTTCTGTCTACAGTTCTACAGGCTACTCTATATGTAACACCTGCTGCTGAAATTCTTGGCGCAGATTGATCTCGTAGATCAAATCGAGCGTCGCCAGTACTACGAATAATTTTAATATTATTTACGGTAGTATCTAGTTCCCAAAAATCTGAAGAACCTGTGTCTTTGTATAGTCTATACTCGTAAGTTAAAAAGTCTTTCTCTTGCGTAACTACAGAAGGCTTTGCCACAATAAATGTATGATCTAAATCCATAGTCAGTGCTGGTGCTACTGATGCACTGATATTTTTACCATCATTTAAGAAAGTAAGAGTATCAGACCAAGGGCCTGCAATACTGTCTGTTGAATCTAAATATCTGGCTCTTATTTTATATACTACGTCAGAAGTTAGTCCAGTAAATGTAAATCCGCTAGTTTCTTTATTTGTAATATACACAGTATTAGGGCTAGTATCATTAAATAATATTTCGCTTCTAACTATATCAAATTGTACCTTTGTTGCTACACCAGGTAAATTTGGTGGATTTGAAAAAGAAGCAATAGCAATATTCTGATAGTTGCCTATAGAAATTTGTTCTGCTAATGGGCTAGTACTATTAACACTAGTTATAATTGGAGGTAATGTAATAGAATTTTTTACCAAATCTGTATTAACACTAGTAATATTAGCATTAAACACTAGTAACCCGCTTAAATCGTCTGTATATATCTGTGAAGAATAATCTGCTAACGTTAATTTTGCACTATAGTTATTACTAGGTTCTACGACTATAACAATACATTCTTGTGTTGTTTTATTTAGTTCGCCTAACATAAATAAATTATCTACTTCAACAATGTCGCTGCCAGTAATTGCAGATGTTAACGTAATACTGTCTGTATATCCAGTAGTAGTAATAACAGCTAGAGTTTTTGTCACGCTGCCAGCACCAGAACTATTTAAATTATTTGTTCTAAATAGTATAGTATAAGTTTTTCCAACTTCTAGGTATGCTGCTTCTGTGAGAGTAATTGTTGTTCCGTTTACAGATTTAACTCTGCCAGTACCAGTGCCCCAACGAGGAACATCGTGAGTAATTTTTACCAAATCTCCACGAGTACAAACCAACTGTTCAAAATCAACATTTAAACTATAAGTTTCTGGACGTAATTTAATTTGAGCAAAATGCCATCTAGCTAATCGCGTAGCTTGATCTGCATTTGTTACTCCTGGCAAAGAAAGTTGTTCAAATAATTCTGCTGCTTTTTTACCACTAACAGCTGTTGCAGCATATCCATAATTATATATAATTAGTTCATTGGCTTGATAAGCTAGCGATTCATCAGGAATAGTAACTCTAAATGCATGCGGTAATATAGGAAGGTTTTTTGTAGACTCAAAACCCCAGCTGTTATGTGGTGTAAAGTGTTGAGTTGTGTAAGCTCTTGGCTGATCTATTACAACGCCCCATTTACCATCTACATATGTAGGGCTTGCTAACCCTGCTGCACATATATCTCGCAATGTATCCATTACGCTTTGTGTACTTGTTAATACACTATTATAAGTATATTTTGGACAATATACAGCAGTACCTGTTCCGCTACCAACTCCGGTAGCGTAAAAACTTTCACCAATATTGTTAGATCCTGCGCCAATAGCAGTCCAGCTAGTAGTTCCTACAGAATTAATAGTATAGTATCTACCTACTACAAAACTTCCTGCGGTAATTGTTAATGGAACAGGGTTGCAGAAGTTGTGCCAAGCAGTTAAACTGGTTAAATCAAGCTGCGAGAGTTTGGTAACTCTAAATGCATTGGCTGGATGCATTAGTACATATAAAAATAAACTTGCGGGATTATTAGTAGGGTGTTTTGGCCCTGTCCAAGAACTAGTTGCTCTATTATAGTCCCAAGTAATTGTTTGCACTAATGCATTAACTCCGTCGACAGTACCATTTACTTTATTAGTACTTTGTATCCTTACAGCAGTTTTGGCTAAGTGACATCCCGGAGGATTAACCATTGGGCTAGCTTTACTGTCATAGCTAGTTACGTTACTTAATACTGCTTTATGATATTTACGATAATCTGTTTCGTCTTCTGTTTCGTCACTAGTTAAACGTCTAACACGTATTTGATACCTTCCACGTGTTAAATTTTCTAAAGGGTGTACATAATTAAAAGCATCTTTTCTATTTTCATAGAAACCAGATGTACCGAAAGTAATAATAGTATTAGCAGCTGCACGTATATTTAAACCAGTATTTGCAGTAAATCCAATAACAACACCTATAGCGGCTAATCCACCTTGGCTATTTCTACCTACTATAACTATTGTATGTGAACCTTTAGTAAGTTTAACAGAAGTTTCTACATAACTACCATACCCACCTTTAGGCAAACTTGCAACTTTAGTTCCATCAATGTATACTTCACCTTCGTCATCTGCTGATGCTTGAACAGTATAATATCCTGTGTACGGAAAATTTACATTTGACTCAGTATGTGTCCATTCAGCAAGGCCACTAGTACTAGACCATACAGAAGTATTCTTTAATAGATTACACCAATTTCCATAACTTCCAGGTATAACTACAGTAGACCCAATAGCAGCTATCTGTCTTGTTGTCCAGATTGTTTCATTGGCACCAGCTGCCACACTTGTAGCAGTTTCGGAGTATAGTTTACCAGCTTTAATACTTATTTTCTTTGTTGCTGAGTCAACCCATTCTCCGTTAAAATCAACAAGTTCTAGTGGTGTTACTGTTTGGGTTAATCCTATTACGCCTGCATAACTATTTATAGCAGTATTATCAACAGTTGCTGTGCCATTACTGGTTTGATACACAGTATATAGTTTTATATATCCTGTTGGAATAGTAGGTAAATAGTTCCAATCTTTGTTTATACCTAATAAATAGCTATAACTAGTGCTGTTGTATTTATCTTGTAACCATGTGCTAGCATTACTACCAAGTGTATCTGTAACAGTCCCGTCAAATCTGGCAATACCACCGCTAGGACTCAGGCAAAAGATACTATATCTATATAAATTAGTTTCAGAATCTGGGTCTGCTGGTGGTGTTAGTATAGAAGTATATGCTTCGGCATCTAAAGTGGCAGCGTCTGCGTTACCGTTTTTATATATACCTAAACTAGTAGTGCTTGTTGTTGCATCCCATGATAACGTACTATAAGGTCGTGTTTGTAATTCTATTTGACAAGGAGTTGCGCTTGCTTTTCCATCTTTAACATTAATTTTACGCATGCCTTCTGGAAAGGTAAAAGCAATATCTATAGCGTCAGCATCTTGAGTAAGGGTTACTTCAGTCCATGCATTGCCATCAATTGCATTATTTACTAATTCAACATTTTTAAATTGTTGTTCAACATCACGACCATATAGATTATCAAAGTCAGCAGTTGATTCTCCAGCAATTCCTTTTAATGTAACTGGACGTAATACTGTAGAGGGTAGCCCGTCATAGTACGTTTCTATTGCATTACCACCAATACAGATATCACTAACGTCAAGCGGCCCAAAACCCCATACAATAGCAGTGTTTAAAATGCTTGTATCTTGTAATGATTTTACATAAGGTGTAGCTCCTAACATACCTGTAAAGCGTACCTTACCTAATACAACTGGGATAGCTCCAAATTTATTTGCTTGATTGCTAGAACCTGTAAATAAATTAAGTGCTGCAGCACTTCCAGGATCATTGCTGGTTGGCTGACGAACTGGAGCAATAGCATTAACTAGTGCCATGCCTGCCATGTTAATAGCCATTTGACCCACTGCAGTTTGTGTAGCTACAGTAGCGTTCGGTAAAAGCATTGCTCCAACATCTGGACCAAAGTTAAGTGCAACAACCAATACAGCTACCATTAAAAGTAGTCGACGTGTGGAACCGCCTTCGGCAATGCTTTTATACGATACTTGTTGATCTTTGCGTAGTACAGTTGTTGTCCAATCTTTTTGTGGAACTACAATACCATCAACTACAATTACAATTTTATCAACAAGCGTTTTACTTACTTGATACTTGTCGTGCACAAAGTCAACCAAATTTTGGACTGTAGTACCTTCTACAGTCCAATCTAAATTAGTACTCATTCTTAAGGGATGAGGTGCCCCTACAACTGCTATTTGAGCTTGTGTTGTATATTTATAAAATCCTACAAAGCGGTTTTTCCACTTAATATTATCTAGGGATTCAATTACTGAATCCATGCCTTCGCGACAGTGTAAAAATTTACTATCACCTATGTATATACCCACGTGAGTAGGCTCGCCCATAATATTGAACAGACACAAGTCCCCAACATTAGGTGCGTTTAATTGTTCCCAGTTATCTATATGTGCGTTAACTATGGAAACAATGGCAGGATCTTGCCCACCACTGTATTCTTGACTATAACTTGGTAGTTCAATATTAAGCTGATCTTTGTAATATAGTCGAGCTAATCCCCAGCAGTCTACACCAGCTTCAGTTCTGCCGTTTTCAAGGTAAGGTAACCCGATATATTTGTCATAATTCATTAGAATAATCCTGGAAAATAACTAGGTGTAAAATTAAAACTTGGGAACGGTTCTTTGTTATAACTAACCATACTTAGATTTAAAGTAATAGCTTCAGCATTATAAGTTACATTGTTTATGTAAAACTCAGAAAAACTAGCCTCTACATAATTAGGTGTACTAGATAATACTAATTCTATTAGTACCTTTGTTTGAGAAAACAAGTGTGCTCTAACAAGTTCAATAGCTTCTGGAGTTACATAATTTAACGTAATAGAACACTCACCAACTCCTGTTTCTTGCTCAGCAGGCAAATTAAGTTGCATTGGTAAAAATATAAATTCATTACTACGACTTGTTACGCCGTATATTACTTCTGCGTCTGTTGTTGCTGACAATCTACCTATATAGCCATCTGCTAATCTAACAGGTGTAGTCGTTGCGGCTGGATCTGTAGAACCATTAGGATCAAAAATAGTAAATAGCATAATAAGCTGTTGATCCGTCTCGGACGAAAACATAGCTTTAATAGCAGCTGAAGATAATGTATTAATGCGACTCATGGCAATATTTCAAACTTTAAAGATGTTTTCCAGTAACCGGGAGCTAAATATTCTAAACCGTAAAATTCTCCCTCACCTTGAGGAACTATTCTGGCTTCGACTGTAGTATAGGTTCTAGGGTGTGGAAAACTAAATCGTTTAACACCTACTAGCGTATCTTTAATAAAAGTTTCTAGTGTGTTAGTTTGTGCTGTTGTTAGGATAAAGGAAAGGTCCATTGTATTAGGACGCTTTCCTCTGTTTCTCATTTTTGCAGGTCCGGCATCCATTGGAGAACGTATGATGTTCTGTCCAACGGATTCCTTAAAACCTTTTTGAGGTGATTGTGGTAAGGTTGCAGGCCAAATTGGTATTGCCATATTTATCTCCTTGCAACAGCAGGTTTATTACCATAGTTGCTTGATAGTGATTGTTGAACGGAACTTCCAGGGCGTGAAAGTTCACTAGCAACCATATCGCCTACGATTACTTCAATTCGGCGATTTCCACGTGAATCAGTAGTTTCCTTAGTTGTAGCTTTTTCGTTTCCGTAATTGTTAACAACTACGTCTACATTGCCACCACTATTGCCAGGCCCTCGAACTCCAAGATTGCCATTGCTATCGCGCTTTAGGGGCATAATGGCTTCTGGTCCTGCTTCACCCATTAGTCCAGTACCTTGTGCAAATTTAAATAGTGTAGGTTGATTTACAACTGAGTTTGTAAACATTCCGCCTTGAGCAAAAGTTCTAAGTCCAGTGTCGTATGCTCCACCTTTAGCTAAAGAATTACCCATTACGCTGCCGCCAACTAAATCTACTAATCTAGAAGGATCTGCTGTAATTGAGCCTACTCCGCCGGTAAACATATTCATCATACCTTGCAATCCTCCTACACCTTTGAAAAGTGAAGACATTTGCGCACGTAGTTCAAATCGGATTAACTCTACTATCATTGAATCCACTAAACCTTTAAAGTCAAGCTTACCGGTTCTAGCAAAATCAGCTAAAGCATCTGCCATACTTTGGAAACTGCCTTCTACAATTTTGGAGAAACCAGTCATCTTACTACCTAACTTTTCATTTAGGTCAATTGCATTTAGCTTTTGCTTATTAGTAGCATCTAATGCTGTGCTTTGTGCAGCTATAGACCTAGTCATCTCATCTACTGATTCGCGCTTTTCAGTTGCTGTTAAAATACCGTCAGACTCAATATCTTGTATTTCTTTCTCAAGCAAAGATTTTTTAGCTATTTGTTGGTTTATAAGAGTTTGTCCTTCTGCAGTTTCTCTACCTACACGACTTCTGTCTAAATCAGCTTTTTCTTTAACAAACTCAAAACTAGTAACTAAACCAAGTTCTTTTCTGTAGTTTAATTCGTCTTCTGCTTGTTGACCTCTGGCATCAGCTGTGGTTTTTGCAAATCCTGCTAATTTTTGTTCTATGTCAAGACGTGCTTCTAATAATTTTAAAGCGTCTTGTAAACCTTTGTTTTCTTTTTCTTTTTCTTGTCTCTGAGTAACTAGTGCTAACTCTGTTTGTTTTAAAGCAATGCTTTTAGTATTATCTCTCTTTTTATCTTCTTCAAGTAGTACAAGCTCATCTGTAATCTTTTTCAGTTCAAGTGCAAACTTATTTTCAAGCTTTTTATTTTCAAGAGTTGTAGTTGCTAAAACATTTTGTTCTGTTGAAAAACCAACTAAACTGTTAATTATACCTACTCTAGCTAAGTCTTGATCTAGTAATGCTTCGTTTAGTGCGCTAAGTTTAGTTGCAACATCAAGCTCAGTTGTTTTTAATTTAAGTCTGTCTGCTATAGGTTTGTTATCATTTTCTTCTTTTTGACGCTCTCTAACTAACACTAAAAGTTTATTTAGTGTGTCGGCTTCGTCTCTGCCTTTATCTGTTCCGAGAGCTTGTGCATTAGTAATAGCTGTAGTATATCCTTCTATTTCTTGTAACTGCTTAGATTTTATAGATGTATTTTCTAAATCTATTTTTTCTTGTACTCGTTGCGTGGCGTTAAGTGTGTCAATACTAGTTAAAATATCAAGTCCGGCTATTTTTTGTTGATTAATTTCGTTTCGAAGATTACGTTCTTTGTTTAAATCGTCTAATCTTCCAAGTGCTGCTGCTCTGGCACCTTCGATCTCGTTAGCTTTACTTTTTCCGCCAAGTTCTGTTCTATTAGCTTCTTGAGCAGCAGTCTCTATTTGAACTTTTCCAATGTCTCGTAATAAAAATGCATCTACGTTTTTATCACCAGTTAGTCTGCTTTGTAAGTTAGATGTTTTTAACTTACCAGACTCTACGTCTTTCATTGCATTTTTAAATATACCTGCTGCTAATAGTTGGTCAGCTTTACCTTTTTGTACTGCTTCTGATTTATTATCGTTTTTAGCTTGAATTAAATCAAGCATGGCAGTGTTTTCAGCCAAAGTTGCTGTTAATAATGTTTGACTAGTTATTAACCCAATAGTAGATTGGATTTGATTCATTTGAATCTTTATTTCTTCTTGCTTTAGTCTAGTAGTTTCTTGTGCAGCTCGTTCGCCTGTTAAAGCACCTATACCTGCTTGTGCAATAGTTAATGCAGCTTTTGCGGAAGCTTGGCCTAAGGCTATTTTTATATAGTCTGAACCTTTTTCAAAAGCGTAAGTAACACCTTTAATAAATAAATCTTTAGCTTGTATAAAACTTTTTGTGTCTAAGCCTACTAAAATATCTTTTTTTGCTTTTTTATCTTGTTCAAGTAAATCTATTTCACTAGTAAAAGCAGCTCTTTTGCTTTCTGCACTAATTGTTTGATATACTGATGAACCCCGAGGACCCAGCATGCCTGGTACCACTTCGCGAGTATCTTTAGCATTTTTTCTTTGCTGTGTTTTCTTATCTATTTGGGCTTGTATCTTATTAATTTGTTGTTCGTATGCAGAATATTTTTCTAAAGTAGTTTGAAATTCTTGACGTATTGTAACAAATTGTGCTATAAATTCAGGACCAAACTGCGCTATTTTCTTAGGAGTACTTGCTAAATCATTAAAAGCAGCATTTATTTGTCTCATACTTTTATTTGATAGCTTATCCATTGATACTGATACGTCTTGTAAAGCGGCCCCTATTTTAAATAAAGGGTTTGAGGAAGCTGTAGACTGAATAAACTCTTCGTAGGCTTTTGTTACAGCATCTGTAGAAGTTTTAAACTCTTGAAGTGTAGCACTGGTTTCTTTTAAAGTGACGTCTAGTGCTTTAGCTGTTTTTGCATATTCTTTTTGAGCAATATTACTCTTTTTAAATTTTTCAGCTACAGTATCAAAATCTAAGCTATCTACACCTATTGCTTTCTTAAATTTTGCTTCTGCGTCTTCGCCCATACCAGCTGTACGAAATAACTCTAATTGTGATTGTACTATTTCCGCGAGTTGCTTAGCAGATTTTGTTGCAACGTCTCCACCCCATACACTAGCGATACGATCTTTTGCGCGATCCCACCCACTACTATTTAATGCTTTTAACAAAACTTTTGTAGCATCTAGTTGTGCTTCAATTGAGCTTGTTGCAGTACTACTTGCATTAGATAATGCTAAAAATCCTTGGATTGAAGCTGTAGCTATGCCTGGCTCTTTTGCAAGTTTATCTAAAGTTCTGGTTGTATTATCAACCGCATCTGAGGTAGCCTGTATAGCCTTACTAAAAGCATCTGATTCTTTTTCTGTTTTTGTAAGAAACGAATCAAATAAGAGAAAAGCTCCAACTGCTGCTCCTATAGCCATGCCTATATTGCCAAATGCCGAAATAAGGGAGCCAATTTTTTGGGCTACTATACCAATTGTTCCAGACATAAGTGTAAGACCTGCTTGAAACGCACCCATTTTAGGAGCGGGTTTCATAACTGCATCACCATTCTTTTCAGTACCAATTTGTACCATTAATTTGCCAGCCATGGCTTTCTTAGTTTCTTCTGTTAATTTAGTATAAGCTGTTCTAGCTCCATAAACTGCTTGAGTTTCTGCAGCTGTAGATCTAATGCTATCACTTGCTAATTTATTTAATGTACGTTTTTGTATAATATCATTAGAATAGGGTGTACTAAGCACGCCTGTACCTTTATTTAAAGCAACAGCCCGACTTGTTAATTCAGCATTTTCAGCACCCGCACGTATTGCTTTTAATTCAGCAATGTGTGCTTTAAGTCTGGCAGCTTCTTCGGAATTTCGTTTAGCTAAATCGTTAGCACGACGATCTAAAGATTTTATTTCTGCAGCTGTAAGAGCAAACGGATCTTTACCAGCTAATGCAGCATAGTCCGTTTTGTTAGTTTTACTAAAAGTACTGCTATTTTTTGAAAGTTCTTGAATTTTGCTTTGTGTAGTTGCTGACTTTCTATAAGCTTTTTCAGCAGCTGCACCTGCGGCTGCCGCTCCCAGGCCTATTTGTTCTTGCTGATCGGCGTACATAGCACTAAAAGTCATACGACTTGCGTCAGCGGTTTTCTTTAAATTATCTCGGTATTGTCCTAAAGCAGGAATAGCACTTTTAATTATTGATGCACCTATTGCTGCTAAAACTCCAAGCAATATTGTAGGATTTTGAGACAAGACATTAACTAATGGTACAAAAGCTTTGTTAGTAATTTCTAATGCTACGAAACTTAAGTCTTTTAAACTGGCTAAAAGTTTGTCGTAGGGATTAGCTGCTACTTCAATAGAATTAAATTTGTCTAGGCCTTCTTTTAGCACAGCGTTAGCAAATGCTTGGCGTCTTTCAAAATCTGTTAAGCTACCTGTAGCTTTGCCTATGCTACGCGCATAGTTTTCGGTAGCAGGGCCTATTTTTGTAAATAAACCAAGTTCGTCTAATAACTCAGGTTCTAGTTTTGAAATACCGCGAGTTAGGCGACTAATAGCGTCAGGCATACCAATACCTAAAGCTTTAGACGCTTTGTTTGCAACTAAACCAAGGTCATTCATTTGTTTAGCGGTTAAACCTGCGGCTGTACCTTTTGTAGTAGCTTCCATTGCTTCGCGCATACTAATTGCGCCATCGGTAGCTAGCATTAAATTCTTAGCAATAGTACCTAGTGCCATTCCACTAGAAGCACCTAATTGATTCATACCTTGAATCATGTTTGAAGTATCCGCAGCATCACTTAATGCGCGGAAAGCAGCTCCAGCTGCAAACACGTTAGCAGCATAAGTAGCATATAGACGTACTAATCCATCAAGCCCACGAGCCTGGTTTGCAAAGTCTCGTCCTGAGGCACCTGTGGCACCGGCACTACCTCTGGCAATATCATATTCAGTGTTACCCATTGCGGCTTTTTTATAACCACCACCACCACCAACACCAACACCCTTACTCATCGCTTTATCAAATGAGTCAAAGGTTCCTCTAGCCTTTTTGAGCTTATTGTCAATCTTCTCAATGGTTCCTAGGTCGTCTAGCTTAACTTGTAAAACTGTTGTATCAATACTCATGCTTACTCCTGTTCGGATATTACCAAAATTTTTTGATAACTTAACTAGAGATCATTATACCATGTGACCACGCAGTTGTCAAACCAAAAAATTTTTAACGCAAAAAAGCCCGCTAATTTTAATTAGCAGGCTCTTGTGTCTTTTTCTTAT
>Ga0208133_1000028_pt1 | contig 54959 bp, 55 predicted proteins | sample ColrivemetaGS535_FD_187595 | JGI IMG/M metagenome (GOLD analysis project Ga0208133, IMG submission 187595) | Estuarine microbial communities from the Columbia River estuary, USA - metaG S.535 (SPAdes) (version 2) | ecosystem: Environmental > Aquatic > Marine > Intertidal zone > Estuary | place... | reverse complement strand
ACTCTTGACTGATAACAATGAACGAAATAAACTAATCCTTTTTTCTCTCGTATCTCTTGATATAATGGAGATTTCAATCCTAATGATAACATAGCATTGATAAAATGAACATATGCAAAGTCTTCTTCAATTACTGGTGAAAGAATTACAACAGAAGTTTTATCTTTAAAATCATTGTTTAATTCTAAATCTGTATCGTGATTACCAAAACTTAAATTAGTTACGATTTTTCTTTCTTGAAACTCAACCGCTTTATTTTTATAATCTTTGTTTTTAGATACATTGATAATTTTAGTTGGTTTTGCATATTGTAATTCAAAGAAGTTAAGACAATCCATAAATTTTAGATTCTCTAAATCTTTTTTCAATCCAATTGGATCATAATCATTAAATAACTTTCTAGAAAGATTTAACATATGAGATTGAGATTGATCATTGAAACAATCCATATACTCTTCAAGAACAATTTTTCTTTCGTTTTCAAATTCCTCTTTAGTAACTTTAAAAGAAGTTAGTAAGTCGACAAATTGATTTTTATATTTATTTACCTTTTCATCTAATCCAGTTAAATAGAATACAATTTCATTTGATGAAGTATAAGCATTCCAGTCGATGCCGTCTCTATCAAAGTCTTCTTGTAAGTGATCGAATGATTTGCATAAAAGGTGTTCCATAATATGACTTATCCCATACCAACCCGGTTTTTCTAAGTTTGTTGAACCCTCATACACAACATAGAATCCACTTAAATCAGTTGGACTTTTTAAATTTACTATCATATTTTAATTGTTTTATTTATTTATATAATTAAATTTTTATTAGTTTAGTTTTGTTTTATCAAAAGATAGTTGTATATTTGTATTTCAAAATATAAAAACGAAATATGATTACATTAGGATTATCAGGTAGTAGATACTCGGGAAAGAAAACAACTGTTGAGGTATTCAAGAGAATAGGTATACCCGTGTTTGATGCAGACCTTATTTTAAAGTTTATCTTAAATCATAATCACGAGTTATTAAGTGATGTAAGAAAAGAGATAGGTTCTGATTTCTTCATAAATCACCAATTGAATTTTCGTGGAATGAAGAAAGCTACTTTTGATAAAGTTCTTGATATCATTGAAGATGATCTCTTCAATGCCTTTACTAAGTTCTGTGATAGATATGAAAGAAAGGGTGCTATCTATACCATTTTTCATTCATCACTTTTATTTGAAAGGGAATGGGATAAAAAAATTGATTTAAGTATTACTGTATTTTCTCCAGAAGGAGATAGATTAAAAAGAGCTCGTTATCAAACTAATGAAGGTTTATTAAACATTAGAGATAGAATGAAAACTGAAATGGATCCACTTCAGAAAAATCAAATGGCAGACTATATTATAAACAACTACAATAATGGTGAAGTAGTAGGTCATATCGGTTTACAACCTACTAAATTACCAAGTTTAGTAAAACAAGTAAATCAAATCGATCAAAAAGTTATTGATGAATATTTATATAAAGAAAGCTTAATACTTTGTGTGTAATGAAAAATGTAATAAGAATAAAACTTATCAACCAATGTGCTGGTAAATTACAATTTGTAAAAAAATAAAATCAATTTGTACCAATTTAGGTTTAATGGAAGTCAAAGACATTGTTGATAATATCTGTACTCAACCATTTAAGTATGTTGAGTTTGAAATTCCAAATAATAGCAGTATTTATGATGTTAAAAAAGTTTTAGATGATTTGTCTTGGACTAACATACATGGTGACGGATGGTCGACGCACTCACCGGATGAAATGGCTTTTTACAACTACGAGATAAATGGTGGTGTACAATGGCAGAGAGAGGCAAATATGTTAAAATTAGGAATAGGTTCGCGAGAAGATTATTTAGACTTTATTAAGCAATCTATTCAAACAAATTTTGGTAACTCAGAAGAATTGATTACATTTGTACTCAATAAATTATCAGACGAACAATTAAAAGAAACATTAGAAAAAATAGAATATTAAATGGCAAACGCACATATACATTCAGTATCTTCCGCTCGTAGATTTGGTGGTCAACCAGAGGATTACTTAACAATTCACATAAAAATGGATTGTTCTAAAGCTTATTTATCAGATAATAGACATAGAGCTTTAACACACCACGGGTTTTGGATACACGAGGTGATGATACCTATATTCGGATACACAATCACAAACTCAGATGATAAAGTTGTATCTGTGAAAGATATATGTGAACAACATATATTAGAAGACTTTGGAATGAGGTTTATTCCAACCGCACAAGATTATCTTGAAAATTTGGAATTCAAAGAATGGATGCAAAACGGATTAAAGGATAATCCATCTTCTGCGATAAAAATTACACAAAAAAATAAAATCGGACAAATACCTAGTCCAACTAATACAATTTTAGACTAATGATAGTAATATGTAAGAAAGGTAGTACCCGATTAGTAAAGGGACTTAGATATGAAGTAGTTGCTATGAATAATAGTCCTGCTAGTAGCTACAATAGTGTACGAATTAAAGACTTCGGTGCGTACTCTGTAAAAAACTTTACCACTATTGATGGTAAAGAACTACCAAAAATTGATATACCATTACCACAGAACTTTTATAGATCTAGACTATTAAAACCAGAAGAGGTTACTAAAGGTGATGTAATTGTTTGTACCCGAGACACATATAAAACATTAGTACAAGATGGTATGTATCGAATTGAAGAAATTACCGTTAAATCAACACCTAGAACTTCTTATAATGGTACTATACTAACACCAAATGTAGAACATTTCATTAAGCTTGAAGGTGTTAAAAGAAAATTAAAGTTCAATGGTTGGACTTTTAGAAAATTGACAACTGCAGAAGCACGTGAAATGGCATTAGGTCAGTTACTCTTTGATGAAGAAACTGGAATTATCACTACAAATGATGTAAGAAAAATTGACTTAGTACAGAATAAAAATTTAGAACTAATTAGATTGGTATCAAAATCTATATTAGACCCTAATAGACATGGATTAAAAATACTTGACTGGGGTATTCAACAAGTGTCAAAGAAAACAGAAGTAAAGGCGGATGATTATGAAGCACTTTTAAATATGTCTTTAAAAGATATATTAGAACTAATCGAAACTAATTAAGAATAAGTAATACAATTAAAAACAATTAAAACAATTAAATTATGGTAGATCAGATTTTGGGTTATTGGCCCGTACTTTTAACGCTCGTATGTATCGTTATGTACAAATTTATTTTTCGTGTATTTTTCGGACTAGTCATTGTTCCTGAGGACAAGGTTGGTTTGGTTACGAAAAAATTCGTTCTTTTTGGAGACAATAAAGAACTTAGTGGTGATAGAATCATCGCAGTAAACGGTGAAGCAGGTTTACAAGCTAAAATGCTTTCTCCTGGTTTACATTGGTGGATGTGGCCTTGGCAGTATTCTGTTGATATGCAAGCATTTATCGTTATTCCAGAGGGACATATTGGACTAGTTTCTTCTAAAGATGGTAGAGTTCCTAAAACTGGACGTATCTTAGCACGTAGAGTTGAGTGTGATAACTTCCAAGATGCAGTAGCTTTCCTTAATAACGAAGGACAAAAAGGACGTCAGTCTGCATATATTACGAATGGTACTTATAAAATCAACACTCACTTATTTGAAGTGTCTGCCGTTAAACAAGTAAGTGTACAAGAGAATATGGTTGGTATTGTAACTACAATGGATGGTGAACCACTTAACACTGGTCAAATTGCCGGAGAACCTGTAACAGGACACAATAACTTCCAAGATTTTGATACATTCTTATCTGAGGGTGGTAACAGAGGTTTGCAACAACAAGTAATCCTTGCGGGTTCTTATAACTTAAATCCTTGGGCTGTTCAAGTTGAAGAAGTACAAATGACTGAAATTCCTATTGGTAATGTTGGTGTTGTTATTTCTTATGTTGGTGCTGATGGTGTTGACTTAACTGGTGATAACTTCAAACACGGTAACTTAGTGTCAAAAGGACAAAAAGGTGTTTGGGCTGAGCCACTTGGACCCGGTAAGTATGCAATCAATAGATATACTAATCGTATTGAAGTTGTACCTACTACTAACTTAGTTCTTAACTGGGCTAATGCTAGAACAGAGTCTCACAACTTAGACAAAGGATTGAGTACGATTACAGTACGTTCTAAAGATGGTTTCCCATTTAACTTAGACGTTTCTCAAATCATTCACATTCCAATGACAGAAGCACCAAAAGTAATCGCTCGTTTCGGTTCTATGTTAAATCTTGTATCACAAGTATTAGAGCCTACAATTGGTAACTACTTCCGTAACTCTGCACAAGATTCAGACGTTATTGCGTTCTTATCTACTCGTCAAATTAGACAAGATGCTGCCAAAGCTTCTATCTCTGCTGTACTTGATGAATATAACGTTCACGCTGTAGATACATTGATTGGAGATATTACTCCACCAGAGTCTTTGATGAAAACTCTTACTGATCGTAAGATTGCAGAAGAGCAACAAGTGACTTACGAGACACAGAAAAAAGCTCAAGTTCAAAGACAGACTCTTGAAAAAGAAACTGCAATTGCAGATATGCAAGGTGAATTAGTAAAAGCAGATCAAGGTGTTCAGATTTCTGAAAGATTGGCAGACTCAGCAGTTAAAGATGCAACTGGTAAAGCTCGTTCAGTAAAAATTGCAGCAGAAGCTAACGCAGAATCTACAACATTGAATGCTAAAGCAGAAGCTACAAGAAAAACTCTTATTGGAGATGCTGAAGCGAATGCCATCTTAGCAGTGGGTAAGTCAACCGCTGAATCTTACAGATTAGCTGTTGACGCAATGGGTCAAGATAACTTCACGACTTATAAAGTAACAGAAGAAATCGGTAAAGGTAATGTGAAAATTATGCCAGACTTACTTATCAATGGTGGTGGTCAAGGTGGAAATGGTTCATTAGATGGATTACTTGGAGTTCAAATCATGAATATGATGGGTAAAGGTTTCAAAAATCTTGAGACAACAGAAATTCCTGCTGAAGTGGTAGTAACAACTACCGAAGATAAAAAAGGAAAAAAATAATACCAGAATAATCAGGAATACATACTCCATAATAAAAGATTATTTTTATCCTTTTTTAAAAAATTACACCCCTATTTTCTAATAGGGGTGTTTTTATTTATAATTTTTAATATATACAATTATGTACAACAAAATATATGACTTCTGTAAAGTAAGAAATGAAGGAACTATCTATGATAATAATTCACAGACTCCACCTCCAAGAGTTCAATTTCTAATGGAACTTTTAGAGTCAGAAGGTATTAAATACGAATTAGATAAATTCTATACTGCTGAAGTAACAGGATATAATATTATCTTACAAGGTACATCAAACAGAATGGTTGTCGCACATCATGATGTAAGTAATCCTAAAATAGATAATGCAAATGATAATAGTGCGTCAGTAATCAATTCTATAATGATTAAGAAGCTTTTGCCAACAATGAATGTAATTCTATTAGATGGTGAAGAAGTTGGGGGAGTGGGCTCTAATAGAGCTTCAGAACTAATCAATAATGGTAAATTTGGTGATATAGAATGGGTACTTAATTTAGAGTTAAGTGGTAAAGGTGGTAAACACTTTTTTATTGGAGATTATCCAGGTCCTTTAACAAATCATATTAAAACTCTTTTTGATTGTCCAATAGTTAAAACACCTTTTAATGACTCAGTTACATTTAGAAGAAATGGAATTGATTCAGTAGTAATAAATCCTTTACCTCCTGTTTTGGAAGGTAAAACAAATGTCAAATGGAATGAAGATACATATTTAGATTACTCTATGTTATTTAATTGTCATTCATCAAAAGACACGATTGCAACAATTGATCCAACAGATATGAAAGAATTTGTTGAGGATGTTGTTTTAAAAATATTAACATATTAAATGAGAAGTTTAACCAAGTATGATGAGTTCATAGTGGAGAAACTTATATTAGAACAACTTTTGTTAGAGTCTAACATAATTTATTCTAGTAAGTTTAAAAAAGCACTTACAAAATTACCGGAGAATGAAATGGCTCAAAAACTATTAGAGATAGAAAATCAAGATTTAGATGTAGTTTCTAATTTCTTTGATATAAAAATTGATAATGATAATATATTGACATTTACTCCAGATAGAGTTGCACAACAAATACTCGAAGATACAAGAGAGTATGTAAATTATGTTGGTCGTAGAGGTGGTTGGTTGACTAATAATGTTAGAACTAACGGAGCTATCTTTGCAAGACTTGGATTTACTCCTGCGACAGAAGAAGTATTTCATCCAAATAATAATCTTATTGGTGAAGTAATTAGTGAGGTAACTTCTGAAAAAACTCATAAAACTTGGTGTTATGTTAAGTTTCCAACTGGTGAAGGTGTTTATAATAGAGAAAAGTTAAGAACTATTGTTGATGATAAACAAAAGATAGTATTTACTAAAAGTAGACAAGAAATAAGAATTGGTAGAGCAGTTAGACTTCTATTGACTGCTTACAACTTCAATCCAACCGCTGCGGCTATAGAAACATTTGTAAATGAGTTTAGAGCAGTCTTATCAATTATGAATGATGTATTCTCTCGATTTGAGATAGTAGAAGGTGATGATTTGGGATTCTGGTATCATAGAAGAAACTATGAGTTTCCACATAATGGTACATTAGGTGGTTCTTGTCAGGCAGTTGGAAATCTTGATTGGTTAGAAATCTATACTAGTAATCCACAAACAGTTAAACTACTTATGTTAAAGTCAGAAAACTTTGATAATAAAATTATTGGTAGGGCACTTCTTTGGACGTTAGATGATGGTAGACAAGTAATGGATAGTATTTATACAAGTAAAGATTCAGATAGAAATGTATTTATTGAGTACGGTAATGCAAAAGGATACTTACAAATGAATTATAGTGATACCTTTGTTGCACATATAAATCCTGGTGAATTTGATCAATATCCATCAGTTGATAATATGAATAATTGGGATCCAACAACGGGTAAAATTAGTAATAAGTCTTTCCCAGGATCAAGAGGTATAATATGGAGTGAGAATGATGGAGATGAAGAGTGGGATGAAGAGTGGGATGATGATCCAGATAATGACTGATAAAAATAATATATACTAAGTGAAATATTTAAAACTTTTTGAAGCATTTGTAGCAGACATGCCACAAGTAGAATTATCGGATAAAACAATTGATGATGTTCTTAATCCTGATTTCTTTGAAGAAGATATTGAGGATGAAGGTTCTACAATAGATTCAAATGGTGTTATACATATAAAAAATTGGAACACATACTAAGAGAAAAAGCTATCAAAATGATAGCTTTTTTTATTTTTATACTTCTACAACCCATGTGTCAGTTTTAAAATCATCCTTTGTCATTACTGTTATTACAGTTAGTGTAAATTCATTTGCACCAGGTGTTAGTACACAAACTATATTTAGTTTTGTTCTCTTATCTCTAATAACAAATCTATTTGGATTACCATACTCATCCATAATATCAAATTGATCTTGCATTAAAGCAATTGTTATTTCCTCAATTGCAGATTCTACCAATCCTCTAATATCATCATCATCAATCTTACCTGTATCTTTATTAAAACCATGTCTATATTGTTGAATAGCTGCATGTTCTACCTTTTCAAGATCAATTCTAATCTCAACTCTTTTTTGAATCGGACCTAAATCTGTTACTCTTGGTCTAAAACCACCTCTAAAGTTTTCAAAATTTTTAATTACCATCTTAATAAATTATTTTTATTAAACTATATATTAAATAAAAAACCCTAGATTTCTCTAGGGTTCATTTTTTTAAAATCGGTCGTTTTTATTTTATCCTATAGTAAGAAAAATCTTACGACTTTGTCTATCTACTGATAAAACTTTTACTTTGATGTCTTGTCCAGATACAAACTTTTTACCTAGTTTCTCCATTTCTGAAGTGTGAATTAGTCCAACTGTTTCAGAATCTAAGATTACCAAAGTTCCAAATTGTTTCACATCTTTCACTCGACCATCAATAACTTGACCATTTTTGATGTTATCCCAAAGTGTTTCTCTTAGAACTTGAGTAAGAATAATCTTCTCTTTAATGATTTCTTTAATATAGAACTCAATCTCTTGTCCTGGTTTAATGTCAGAGATTCTGTTTTGCCATTCTTCTGTAACATTAGCTTTGTGAATCATACCAGTTAAGCACTCGTTGAACTCAACAAAGATACCGAATGGTGTTGTTCCAGTTACTCTACCACCATATAAGGTGTTAAACTCAAGATTACCAATTTCTTGAGGAATCAATGTTTGTAGATACTTTCTACGACTTACGATATAGGTTCCTTCATGTTCTGAGAAAGACTCAATCATTACTTGGAACGTATCACCAACGATTGAAGTTGGATCATAAAGTTTGTTGATACCGGCTAAGGTATTTGGCATAAATCCAGGAAGAGTTACTCCTCCATTTGTGATTTCAACATCGTAACCAGCTGGGTTAAGTGATCTTACATAAGCAGTTACTGATTCTCCTTCCTCTAAAGATTTAAGGTTTTCGTGAGCTCTTGACTCATATAGTGAAGCAATGCTTCCTTTGATGAAATATTGACCTTGATTTATCTCGGTAATTAAAACATCAACCTCATCTCCAGTGTTGCAATTTTTAAGGTACTTAGCCTCGTTTGGTTTGTCTTCAACTCTGACATCATCTTTGAATCCGTCAACACTGAATACAAACTGATTAGCCATAATACCTCGGTAGTTTGATCTAACTACATTACCTACTTGTGGTATTTCTAATTTAATAGAGTTATAAAGAGAATCTAAGTCTTTATCACTCATATTCTTACCCTTTCTGTAACTTTTTTCTTCAAATAAAAGCTCAAAGTCTGGGTTTCCTACTTCTGGGTTTAAAATTTCGTTTGTCATAATTTTTTTTTAGTGTTTAAGTTTTAGTGTGAATTATTAAAAAGTTTTAAATTATTTAATTCTTTTTATAGATTTCTTTAGCATATAGTCTCTAAGCTTTGCAGCTTCTTCAAACTTTTCATTTTTAATAAGCTCATCCATTTTATCATTTACTTCTTTAGTAACTTCTTCTAAAGTTTTATTACCTATTTTTACAGGATCTAAAATAGAATTATAAAAGTCATCCATCTCTGAAATACTACTTAGATAAACATCCTGAGCTTTAGGATTATTTAGTTTAGCACTCTTTATTATTTTATTTAAGAATGGTTTATTTAGAGCGGAGTTTTCGATCAGGTATTTTGCTAGATGATAAGGTCTATTCTTAAACATCTTTAAAAAGTTTGCTAAAATTTCATTTAATTCCTCGTTATTCATACTACATATTATAAGTAATTAAATGATAAGGTTTATATTTTCTCAAATAAAATATTGAAGTAATAATCAAATTTATAAGAAGAACTTGGTTTTTCTTGATTAAACATTATTTTAATTGAAGATTGGTCAAACTCTGTCTCACTTTGAATCTTAACTACTTTATACGTAGGATCTATTATGTTTGTTGACCAACTATTGTTATACCTAAGTAAGTTTTGATTTCTTAAATCTTGGTATCTTATATAAAGTTCTACACCTTTATACTTATATCTATCTAAAATATTTGAACGTATATAACTTGTTACTGCAACATTTACATCATTAAACATTGTCATATCATTTCTAACACCTTCAAAAGATCTATACTTTTTAAGTGTTGCAAATAAGTAATTAGTAAGTATTGTTTTTAGATCAATGGTTAGTATCCATCTAGTATTAGAATCTAGTTGAAATTTTGGTTGTGTCGCATCAATAACTAAAGTATGATTTTTAAACTTATCACCAGTGTTACTACCTGGTGAATAAATATATGAATCTAATGATGTTTCGGTCGAACTATCTAATTGTTCTCCACTTGTTCTTTGATAATAAATAATATCTTGATTATCGATACTTATAGTATCTTCTACCTCAAGCATTTTTGCCCCAAAGAAGGTACTTTCTTCAACCATGTTTAATGTTCCATAAACAGCTCTATTTTGATATTCTGGTGATATATAGCTTCTTCTCATTTTAATTATCTTGTGTTTTTCCTATATAAGATGGTATTACAATTGGAGTTACTATATCAAATGTGTTTATTACATTTTCATCAAAAGTATATTTTTGTAAATAATCTTTATTTTTACTAACTGAAGTAGTTTCTAAATAATACTTTAAATCCCAGGTTGATGAAAATATAAAAAAATCATAGATAGAATATCCGAATTCATCTAACATAGGATATATTGATTTTTCGTCATTTACATTACCCAATCTTAATATGTTTCCTTTTCTATTTACTTTTCTAATTTTTCTTTCTTTCATTAAACCGAAATCGTTTAATAAAGTATCAAATTTATAATTACCACCAGATGGTATTCCGTTAGAATCTCTTTCAAATAGTTGAACATCATAGAATACAGGACTGTAATATCCACTATATCTATGAATTTCATTTTTTATAATATTTGTACCACCATGATAGTTTTCTAACACTTTAGGTGGAAATTGATTTTCGATAATATTTGCGGCAACTGGAATATTATTATAATAATTTAGTTGAGTTATATCTACTATTCTTCCAGAGTCCAACTTTCTAATTGGATTTAGTGTATTTGGAAGTTCAACAGCTCTTTTAAATAATGAATTTACTTTAATATCTAATTTATCAGGTTCTTCACATTGTAATAAATATGTTAAGTCTTTAATATTACCACCATCAATATCTGAATAACTATATCTTCTAATATTATTATTTTCATCAATAACAACATATGATAGGTAGTTACTAAATCCATATTTATTACTAATATCATTGATAGCATTTATAAAATTACCTGCCGTTAGTTTTTGGTTTATATCATTATATAAACTATCCCTATTTGAGTTAGATATATTTGGTGTTGTTCCATCACTTATATTTATATTTACTAAAATATTTTTCCACTTTTTATTTATATAAATAATAATACCATTATTAAGATCAGATACAGTAGATTTACCACCACCTACTAAGATATTATATTTATTATTCAATTTTATTATTGAATTTGTTCCACTTATTGTATTAAATGACTTTGAATCATTTCGAAACCAGTAATCTTTCGATTTAACTGGTTCAGTACCAACTGGGGGTTGTTCTGTAGATAATGATATATTTTCTGAATTTGATGTATAAAGTTTATATACACTTTCATTATAAACAACATTATCATTCCAATAATACTGTTTTGTTGGGTTCCATGATTCTATTATTTTCCATTTTGATGATGTGACTACAGAAGATGCCGTCCAAGTATTCATTGTTGGTTTAAAGTAATTATTATCTTTTAGTGATGTATAGTAATTATTCTTATAAATAACTGTATCTTGCGTCATATAACCAGTTGAAATAGATTTTCTTGGATTCCAAAAGTCAATAACATTAGATTGTGATGCACAAAAGTAATATTCACCAGAATTATATACAATTGATGGTTTATTAGGTTCTTGAGGTTTATAACCAAGTGGTAAAATAACTCCGTCATCTGCAGCAGTTGGTCCCACTAATGATGTATAACTATTATAGGTAGGTGACCAAAAAACAGAATACTCGTTACTAATATAATTACTCCAACCCTGTGTATATGGTGCAGAAGGTATTGTAACTCCATATGTTGCAAATATTGGATTATTAGTAGTAATTGAGTTACCATACTTAGCATATAAAATATCATCATGTAAAACTTTTGATGCATTAGCAAAACTCGTACCACCACCACTATATCTTTTATCCATCTTCCATTCATCAATAACAGACCATACAAGATTATTAGTTGAATCTATAAGTCCTGTTATTTTACTGCTATCTACAGTATCAAATATTGGTGAACTATTATTATCAGATAATAAAACCGAGAATTTATAATCATCAAATGAATTAGATGACTTTATATTGATTTTATCAATTTTATTATTTGTATTGAGTGTAATACTACTAACCTCATAAATATCAAATTTTATACCTCTAAACAAAGTATGATTTGGTACAGACTCATCACCTACATTAAAATAAGAATACTTATTAGAATTTTCTTTAATTTTACCATTAAAAAATTTATTAGATTTACTAAATAAATATGTAAAATAATCATATGGATATGGAGATGTTGATTGTGTTGTTGATGAAACACTATCGAAATATGAATAAGTAAAGTTTAAATACTTATTTAACTCAAACTTAAATTTAGTATCTATATTGTTATTGTTATCTACATTTTCTATATGTAAACTATGATAAACATATGATGATGTTGCCGAGTTTATTGTATAGAAGTAATCTAGATTTCTTTCAGATCTTGTAGGATATGGCTCATAAACATTAGTAGTTCTATTAAAATCATCAAAGATTAAAGAGTTATTTAATGAGTATGGTAAATCATTTACAGAAAGTGATTTATGAAATCCCCATTTACAATAAACTGGATTTTTCCTCCATATCTCAGATAAATCATTACCATCTATTTTGAATGTCTCATAGTTAGCGGTATATTCAGAAGAGGTTGGTATATTAACGATTTTATTTTGATAACTAAAGTCATCTAGATTTACAGGATCAGTCAAGCTTCTTATATCTTCTAAATACATTTTTGTCTCATCTGTATTAGTAATATTTGTAGATTCTTCATATTCATATTTAGAATAACCAGTATCAACGATTCTTGTATCAAAATCTTTTATATCACAAAAATTAAGCTTATAAATTGAAAACTTTTTAGGTGCATTATTAAAATCAACTACGGTGCTAACTTTTTTTGATTCTCCACGAACTTTATATATGAAATCATTTTGGTTAAAAATAAAAGAGTAGTCTGTATTAAGCATTATATAATTATCTATATTAACTAAGTTATGGTATAAACCATCAATTTCAATTATCCAGACATCTGCACTGTCAAATCCTGCTATCTGAAAATCTTTTACTGCACTACCATCACTAGTAATTAGTTTATTAGTAGGATCTATTTCAGCATAGTTCTGATTAAAACTTGACGCAGTTAAACCGGTCAAATTTAAGTTAGTTATTATTTTATATTTAGTAACAATAACATTACCAAAATCTTCTACAGCTGATTTAGCATTTGTAGTAACTGATTTTTTAATAACACTTGCATTTTTATTAAATTTTGATGAACTAAATCCTAAGTCTTTAGACATTCTACTTTCTGTATTAGTAAATGTATTAGCAATTTTAATCAATTGATTGGAAGTAGTTTCAGTAAATTGTTCTACTTTATAGTAGTTTCCGTCATACTCTACATAAAATGGTTTTTTATTCGACCAATCTTGAAGAAACGGATTTTCATTACTTGGTGAGTAAATTATATTTGATACCGAATTTACATCACCACCAATCACAGCATTGTTCTGAATAATAATATCACTTCTTAAAGGTATTGATAAATATGGTGAAACAGTTTTGACCAATTCTAAATCGTTTAAGTAAAATCCATAATATCTGTTTATAGACCATTTCCTCTTAATTTCTGGAGTTGATGGAGTATCATCAAATAAAAATGAAAAATTTATTATATTAGGAAAAACAACCTTATTATTTTTATAAGAGTCAAATATAAACTTTTCAAGTTCAAATATTTCTTTTTCCTCATCTAATATATCATCAATAAATAAAGATTTATATGTATATCCACCATTCTGATAATCTATACCATTCCATCTACAAAATTCTAAATTTCTAAAATCTATATCTAATGGTGAGTCTGGAAAGTATTTATTATCTGTAAAATTCTTTGTTAACCACTCACCTAATATACTTTGTTTACTCAAATCAAATAGTTTAACTGTCTTTAGTTTCTTAATTATTTCACTATTAAAATTATTCCTATCTAAAGTTCCGATACCAGAACCATCAACTCTGAAAATAATAAAGCTTTTAGGTAAACCATTTTTAGTAATGTATAAAGGAGCAAAATATTCATACTCTTCACTATAGTTTTTATTATTAACTATATTACGAGCACCATAACTATATAACTCATCATATTGATTTTTAAAATCATTTGACATTGTATCAACATCATTCTCATATTTAATTAAGAATGCCGTATCTGCAGGCAAGGTTTTATAGAAGTATGGAATCAACTCATCATAGTAATTATCTTTAGTAAAACTAACTTTTTTAAATTTATCGAAAGATAAGTTAGGATCAGATTCAATACTATCTAAACTAAATTTATAGTTAGTATCAATCGTAACCTTAATATTTGTTGTCAATCCAACATTTGTTCTTAATAAACCAAAACTTTTCAATTTAAACTATTATTTTTTACTTGATGTTGACCAATCATCTATATATGCAGGACTACCACCAGTTGAGTTGAACTTTCTAACAACAACTTTATTTCTACTTAGATTAAATTTCAAAGTAAATATAAATGGTCTATTCTCTGATTCATTTTCCAAGAAAAATTTAATTTTCTTAACGTGTTTTACAGTTCTTGTTGAATTATTAAGATCAATATATTGATAATTTAATCCTGTTTGGCTATTATCTAATGAATTAAGTTTGAAATAAATATTTAGTGGAACTATAATAGAGTTTTTATCACCAACATTTACAGTCTTAACTTTATCACTATTGTTTTCTTGTATGTTTTCTAAACTTTTAACCACCGGATGTATAGTTGTTAAAAACTTGGTCGTTGATGCAATCGAAACAGTCACATCACTCCATTTAGATGGATCTAATAAAGATTTATTATTACCAATAAATTTTAATATACCTGACTCATTATAACCAACATTATAATCACTAGTTCCAAGTACATTTGTTATTGAGTTTGAATTCACATCAATATTATCAAATGTATTACCTATGTTCTCGGATAATTTTGCCACAGTATTCTGTGTAATAGAATCATAGTTCATTTGCCAAACAAATTGATTATCTAAGTGAGTTCTGGTTTGACCAGTTTCAATAACATCATTTGTCAATAACTCATCTTGACTATTTACCCAAAAACTTTGAGGTGCTTGTGTATTATATACTGCACTACTTTGTAAATATGTTCTATTAGATAGTAAACCTAATAATGACTCTTTTGCATTATTTTTAATTTTCATAACAAAATCTTTAATAACATAAATATTGTTTTCATAAACTCTACCAGTTGGTGCACCCTGTCCATTGAATAAAGTTAAATAATCTTCACACTCAACATTAAATGTTGTTTCAGAACCATTATTTACTATAAACTCTTGATTATTTCTAAGAATAATAATTTGAAGTTCACCTTTTGCTCTTGTAATTTTCTCTTCTAATGATGCAATTCTATCAGATAACTTTTGTATATAGGAATATAAGTCAAGTGAAACACCGTTCTCATCTTGAAAACCAGATAAAATCTTTTTTGCTTCGTGATGGAATGTAACGTTATTTACAGTTACTGTGTCTGCCAAGTGATTATCTAATCCTTTTGCAGATAGTTCTGAATTCATACTTATTTTTAAGTCTTCCTTAGTTGCTGCAGTTAAGATAAAATCATTTTCATTAGCAATTGTGTTTAAATCATCTGGAAAATCAATTGTAATAATTTCAGAATAATCAGATTCAACTGCAGATTCCGGCCATCCAACCTCGGAAATAGATTTAATTCTAATTTCAACTCTTTCATTAGATTGAATTGGAATATCTATTTGATTAATATTTGGTGTATCTGCATTAGTAACATCTTCAATTGCCCAAGTATATTCACCTGTTGATGTATTATACTCTCTTTTTCTTGCATCAGTTTTAAATTCTGTCCAGTTAGAAAAAGACGCTTTACTTTGAGAGTCTGTAATTGTAAATGTATCTACTGGTGCTTCTCTACCATCTTTACTAGTATATTTATATTGAACTCTAAATTGTACAATCTCTTGTGGTTTAGTACCAGTAGTAACTACAGAACTTGGAATTGGCCAAAAACCTCTTACACTAAATTTAGGAGTAACTTTATTTTTTGGATCTTTAGATAAGTCAATAACTTCTTGAGTAACAGATGCAAGTAATTTACTTTTACTATCTTTCTTATTTGTTAGTTCTTCAACTTCTAAGTCTGCTTGTTTTTTTGCAGAGTCTGATTTAAACTTAGTAAATTTTGCAGTTTTATTTCTTGATAAAATAGCTTCTTGTAATTGTTGTATTTCTGACTTTAAAGATAATTGATAATTATGTTTTTGTTTAACTAAGTTAGAATCAGGAGTATCAGTAAGATGTTTATTGATCTGAACTACTTTAAAGTTTTCCAATGCTAATATTGGTGAACCAGGTGTTCCTGCTAAAGAGTTTGGTGTTTTCTTTGCAACCAAATCTTGTAAAACAACACCATAATCATAAACATAGTCAATATAGAATTGTTCCATTGATAATCCATTTGCACTAGAGTCAGAAGTAAGTCTCAAGTCATTTGTATAATAACCAGTACCTAAACTCCATTTTTTTGCGACTAAATTATTATCAGCATTTACTGGCTTAACAAAAAGAACATTTCTTTCATTATAACCAACACTTACTCTAACTTTCTTAGTATAGATAACAGATGAATAAACTTTTAAAGTTCCAATTCCAACAGGAATTGGTTCAATACCTTCAAGTCTTTCTACTCTAATTCTAGGATTAGATTCTGCCGTTGAAACTTCTAATATCTTATATCTTGTTGATGTTTTTTCTGAATTTATAATAACTTCATCTCCAATAGATAATCTTCTAGTTGAATTTGTATCAACTACTAAATAATCTAAAGTATCTAAAACATAAAAAAGCTTTCTATTTAACCTATCTTCTTGTATTCTTAAAACACTAAATTGACCATCATATAATAAATTATTAGGTTCTAAATCAAACATTTGCTCATCATATTTAGGATTTGTTGGATTTAATAATCCAGTAGTTGTAGTATACCAGTTTTCAAATTCTGATATAATAATATTAGCATTTCCTCTAAATAACTGATTATAACTATTTAAAGCAGATTGACCTAGTGTAGTAAAAGAACCATCTGCATTTTTTGCAAAATCAACAATATATCTTCTAATCAAACACTTTCTAACATTATCTTCAATTTTACCGGATAAATCAAGTTCTACTGAGACCATAGGGTCCATAAGAGAATCGAAAAACCAATTAGGTGCGGATTTAAAAGTACTTAAAGTACCTAAACTACCAATAGGAGTGGGGTCTCTGTTTAAATCAACTGTAATAATCTTTTTGTATTTATTTTGTGTTGAAGTTTGAATTAAAGCTCCTGCTGCATCAATACTATAAAGTGAATTAATATTATTATTTAATCTATCAATATCTGCTTTTAATGATGTAAAAGAAGGTAATGTGAAATTTCTCAATACACCATTCTCATCATATACTTGAAGAGTAACAGAAGAGTCTGTTGTTGTAGTTAGAGAATTGATTTTAGATAAAATCTCAACAATATTTTTATTATACGTTATTATTTGATCCGCTACTTTTGGAAATGAACTTTGAACCATTTTATGATCTTTGATTTTTTAGTATATATTAAATTGTCAGTTTTCTTTAATGGTTTATTTGTTATTAAAAATAAAATTCGTATATTTGTAGAAATATAATAATTATGATAGATAGAATAGTAGCAAAATTAGAAGAGGCTAATGAAGCTTATAGAACTGGTAATGCAATCATCTCAGATAAAGATTATGATGAGATGGTCGATTTACTATTTTCATATGATCCAGAGAATGAATTTTTCTCAAAAGTAGGTATTGAAGTTCTTGATGAAACAAGAAAATCAAAACTACCTATTGATATGGCTTCTATGAATAAAATTAAAACCATCGAAGATGTACGCACATGGTTAAGATTAAAAGGTATCAATCCGAATACCGAAATCGTATGTACCCCAAAATATGACGGACTTTCTTTATGCCATGATGAAATCAATACAAACACCTGGACTAGAGGTGATGGTGAATTCGGCCAGAAGTCAGATGCACACTACAAACTAATACAAAATCACTTATCTTTAAAAAGTGATGTATTTACATATACTTATGGTGAGGTTATAATGCCTAAACAAGTTTTTTTAGACAAATACTCCGCAGAGTTTGCTAATCCAAGAAACTTAGTTGCGGGCTTACTTAACTCAAAAGAAGTAACACAACCATTAAAAGACTTACAATTTATTAAATACGGTGCAATACCAAATGAAGGATTTAACTTTAAAACCAAGTCAGACATATTAGATATGTTAAACTCTGGTCAAGAAGTTAAAGTAAACTACCATTTATTTGAAGCAGAAGATATTACCGAAGACTTATTAGTAGAATTATTTAAAAGATGGTCTACTGATTATGAAATCGATGGTATAATTCTTGAAGTAAATGACCTTAATCTACAAGAAAGTTTAGGTCGTGAGACTTCTTCTAATAATCCTTGTTACGCAAGAGCATTTAAACACGACTCATTTGAACAAAAAGCAGAATCGACAGTAGTAGGTATTTCTTGGAATATCTCTAAACACGGTCTCTTAAAACCTGTTTTACACATTACTCCTATTAAATTAGACGGTGTCACTGTTTCTAACGTAACTGGTAACAATGCTAAATTCGTAAAAGATATGGGTTTAGGAATTGGTGCGAAAGTTGTAGTTAAAAGAAGTGGTATGGTTATTCCATTGATTGTAGAAGTGTTAGAAACAGTTGAATTTGTTATGCCAGTTGTTGAAGGTACTGATATTGATTGGAATGAAAATGGTATTGAGTTAGTTACTTTAACGGAAACTGATGATCAAAAGATAAGACAAAATATTGCGTTCTTTGAAATATTAGAAGCAGACAATGTGTCAGAAGGTATTATCACTCAATTATGGGATGCTGGTTACAAAACTATCGAAGATATTTTAAATGTTACTACTACTCAATTAGAGAAGATTGATAGATTTGGTAAAAGAAAAGCTCAGATAGTTTATAACTCAATTCAAAAATCTGTTACGGATGTTCAATTATCTAAACTTCAACACGCCACAGGTTTGTTTAGAGGTCTAGGTAGTAAGAAATTATTATTACTTGAACACTTCACAACTAAACCTACAGTCAATCAAGTTATGGAGATTGAAGGATTTGCCGAAATTTCTGCAAAAGTTTTTGTGGATAACTATGATAACTTCTTTACCTTTGTAGGAAATCTTCCTATAACGATTGCTAAAAAAGTAGAAGCAGTTAAAGTTGGTACAGATTTAGAAGATAAATCATTTGTGTTCACAGGTTTACGTAGAAAAGATTTAGAAGAAGTAATTGAGTCACGTGGTGGTAAGATTTCTGGTTCTGTATCTAAAACAACAACATATTTGGTAATGAAAGCAAAAGGTTCTGGTTCAAGTAAAGAAACAAAAGCAGTTTCACTTGGAGTAGTAATATTGACAGTAGAAGAATTAGAAAACTTATTATCATAATGAAAGGAGATATAACAGAAGCTATTATTAGAGAAACTTCAAAAGGACGTATTAGATTTACAAGACTTTTCAATTAGAGCCAAGAACTTTGGTTCTAACATTGAGGCAGCAGCTTTCAAAAATATTGAAGAAGGCATAGTAAAAAATCTTCACAAAGCTAATAAAGAACAACTACATGTAATGTTAAATGGTTGGAAGTTTCGATACTATACCGAATTCAATAAAGACAAAAGCTTGATTGTTAGAGAATTAAGAGAAAATAGATTAAAAGATATATTAAATGGCAAAGAAAAGAAATAAAATATTTGTATTAGGTGATTCTGTATATAGATCAGAGACAACCTTTTTAAATAATATAAAACGAATGATTTCAAGACAAGATTTTGAAAACAGTTATGCTGCAAGAATGACTTATCAAATTTTTGAAGTTAGTGAGTCTGGTACACTTGTTGATTATAAAACAAGAGTAGATCAAGTTAAAGTTAGTAATGAGAGAGATTTACAGTTAAAATCTTTATTAGATCAATTAGATCCAATGGATAATGCAGTATTGACAATTATCAATATGTATCCTACATTAGAGAAAGATGATAAAAAAAGAAGAAATGTTTTACATGGATTGAACAACATAAAGTTCGAGATTGATAATTTCAAAAAATATATTATTGATAATAAATCTTACTTTTTAAATATATCTACTGATTTAGAGTGGATGAAAGCAATTTTAACTATTCACAATTTTAGAGATTGTAGTTCTAATAGATACTATGATTACTCTCAAAGAAAATATGTTACTACACAACCTAGTGATGAATTACTTTCAGTATTTAAACAAGCAAAGCTAGAATTAAGAAAAAAACGTAAAAAAAAATAATATGATTTGGTTAGGGATATTGATAGGACTCATACTAGGTGTGAGTTCTACTTGTCTTTACTTCTTATCGAATTCAAAAGATAAGAAGGTTAAAGATAAATTTTTAAGAAGAGGTATTTGGACAAATACTTATACTACTGTTGCTGGTAGACCATTTCACGTTCAATTTGAATTAGGAGAGTTAGAAAAAACTTCTACAAGATCCAAAGTAGAGATTATTTCTATGACTGCGGATCAATCAGAATTTAATACAGATTTAACTAAAAAACGTATCAGTGAAATGGTCAATAATACTTGGATCAATTCAGAAGGGATTGAATGGATTGAAGACGACTTAGCAAAGAAAAGAAACGATAGAATTGAAGAAATACTTAAATAAATATGACATTAAAAGAAATTAGAGAGTTTATGTTTAGTCATTTAGGTACACCTGTGTATGATGGTAGTGATTATTATGACGACGATGGTCATTGTGGAGACACATTATATGACGAAATCGTAGAGTTTTGGAAAGATTTCAATAAAGATGAAGATTTTTACTATCTTGTATTTGGAACTTTTGAAGGTGATTTAGACTTACATGGTGGTAGATCTTATTTACTACCAGAAGAAGAACTCGCTCCTATGTGCTTTGAATATCTTGTAAGTAAAGGATTCACTGCAGATAGATTTAGTAAACTAATTTACAATGGTAATGAATTAAATGAGCTTATTGAAGAATTATTTGAAAGTAAATCGTATATTAGAGATATTAAAATAAATGAAGTTCTTAAAGAAGAAACTACTCCTATAAACATTTGGTCGAGTTATAACTTTGAAACTCCAGAAAAACATACGTTCATAGATTGGATAAGAAAATTAAATAAAGTGTAAGGAAATAACAACTTTTTAATATATATATAATATAATATTATTACGGCAATTAGAATAAATAACAAGCATACAATCAATCAAATCAATCAAAAGCAATTGACGGCATGTCAAAAAGAAAAATGAAAAGCAATCTATGGAATTAAGTAAAGTCCCATTCTCTGAACAAGAGAAAATTTTTAAAGAAAGAACTGGTAAAGACTTCGCAACACTTTATCAAAAGTACTACCCAAAACTAATCTACTTTACATCAAGAATTTGTAATGATGTACAAAAAGCAGAAGACATTTCAACAGACTCATTTATGATAGCTCTGGAAAAAATAGAAATGTATCAAAAAGAAAAATCACAATTCTCAACGTGGTTATTCACAATTGCAAAAAACTTATCTTTACAAGATAAAAAACTGGTAAACAGAAACATATCACTAGACATTGAGTTTGATGATGAAGGTACTACCTTAAAAGATTTCTTACAAGAAACTGAAAGTAATGAAGCCATCTATGATGTTTTCACACAGAAAGCAGATGTAATGAAGAAACATATCGACGAATTAAAAGAGCCGTATAAAACAGTTATTATAATGAGAGAGATAGAAAGAATGCAATATAAAGATATAGCAGATACCTTAGGAAAGAATTTATCTACAATAAAATCTCAAATTAGAAATGGTCGTCAAATTTTAATGGAACAGTCTAAAAAAGAGTTTGAACAGATAGATGAAATGTACTTAGACTAAAGTAAAATGAATTTTTTTTAAATTAAATACTAAAATAGAAAAGTAATGAACGTAGAACAGTTGGCAAAGAATGCGATTGAGAAAATAAAATCAAATTGGGGTTTACCTAAAAGAGGGTTTATCGCAGGTGGTTCTATTGCAAATATTATATGGGAAGAAGTTTCTGGAACAAAAGCAATCATCAATGACATCGATGTTTTTTTGTTTGATGGTCTTTTAGAAAATTATAACGAAGATAAAAAAGAATACTATTTTTCATTTAAAGAAGATGAACAAAATGTTTGGTATGATGATTACGCGGGTCTAAGATTTATTGATAGAGCTAAAAACTATTACTCTATTTGTGAATCAACTACTGATGGTATATTCAACTACGTTAGTTACAAGTCAAATACTCATAATCCAGAGATTATTATCAAATCATTTGATATAAACTGTACTGCGGTTGGTTATTCGATCGAAGAAGATAAGTTTTATTGGACACCAGAGTTTGAGAAGTTCTTAAAAACTGGTGAGTTGAAAATATCTAATTTGAAAACACCTTGTCATACTGCAATTCGGATTGTAAAGAAATCAGAAGAACTTGATGTTAAGTTAGATTTATTTGAATTAGAGATTGTTCAAGGTGTCTTATCACGTCAACTACAAGATGTTTATAAAGTTAGATTTCAAGATAGGTATTTCAACCTATTTAATAATCATAAAATACTTGAAAACTATTTTACAATAGAAAAAGATTTAGATTGTATGACACACGTCAAAACAACATATGACAAAGATGTAAATCTATGGACTTTAAAAACTAAGAAAGAATCTGTTTGGTCAGGTGATAATAATCTTCTTGCAATTCACAAAGGTGAAGATTTCTTATTTTATTTAAGAAACATTTATACTAAACCAGAATTGATAGATGTATGGAATAAGTTAAGACCATTATTTATAAATGAAGATTATGTAGATGGTGGTGTTGATGTAGAAGATATGAAATTATTATCAAGTACAATTCAATTTCTACCAAAAACAATTCTTAATCTAAGAGGTTATAAACTAACTGAACAAGTTTCAATAGTTAAATCATTATTAGAAAGATATAAAGAAGATCCCGCAATTGCTTTTTCGGTATTGGAAAAACATACGATTGAACCAAATCAAGAGATTGATGATTCAACTGCACTTCTTTATGAACTTTCAGTAAGAAAAGAAATTGTTGATGAAAGACATAATTCTATGGTCGAAAGTATATTATCTAAGGTAGAATATAATGATAGTGATGCATGTTATGCAACTTGTGTGGATTAAACTTTTCAATAAAATATAATATAAATAAAAACTAAATATAAAACTATGGGATTTATAACAGAATTAAATGAAACAAACTATAACGGATTTGTAGAAAGTGGAGTGGCTTTAGTAGACATATATGCGATTTGGTGCGGTCCGTGCAAACAAATTGCACCTATTGTAGATCAATTTTCAATTGATTTTCAAGGAAGAGTAGCAGTAGGTAAATTAGACGCATCTCCAAATGGAGATAAAGTAGCTGAGTTAGGTATCAGAAACATTCCTACAATCTTGATTTATAAAGATGGAGAAATTGTAGATAAAAGTGTTGGTATGACAACTAAAGAAAAATTGTCTGAACTTGTTGAGCAATACTTAAACTAATGGAAGAAATAGATTATTTATATGATCTAATTAGTAAAACTGAGACAACCTTAATTGGTTATCGATTTTCAGATGAAAGAATTAAAGATGAAATTATTTCTAATCTTGGAAAAACCAAGACAATAGATTTAAGTTCATCTTTTTCTATGAAGTCGATCCTTAGAGATATAAAAATTGATCAAGTTTTAAATGAAGAAGAAAAAATTGATTATCTACTATTAGATATAAATGATATAAGAAATTCTTATATTGAACAAAGAAACTTTACTAATGAAGATATAAGTCGAGCAGGTATAATAAAAAATATTATTTACGATGTAAGAGATTGTTTAAGAGATAGTAGAAATGGTAAAGATATTAGTGATATTAAATTGATACTTACTTGTCCACTACAATCTAATGGTTTAAATAGAGATGGTAATATGATTGATGCTTTTATGGGTGGTTCGACACCTTTATATTATGCAGATTTAGCAATGATTATAACTCAACAAAGTAATGATAAGATAATACAAGTCATTAAGAACAGAGAATCAGATTCTCACAAAATTATAAAATATGATAGCATTAAATAGAAGAGCTCGTTACGAATATACTTTTATAGAGGAATTTGACTGCGGGATAATATTGGTTGGTAGTGAGGTAAAATCCGTTAGAATGGGTAATGTTACTTTAATAGATGCATTTATTTTTATAAAAGATAATGAGGTTTGGATAAAAAACTTAAAGATTGCTGCTTATAAATCAGCACATACTTTAGACATACACGAAGAAAATCGTGATAAGAAACTTCTTTTAAATAAAAAAGAGATTACTCGAATCAAACGAAAATTGGAAGACAAAGGTATAACCGCGATTCCACTTGGTATGTTTGTTAAGAATAATAGAATTAAAATCAAAATAGCAGTTGCTAAGGGGAAGAAAACTTGGGATAAAAGAGCTTCAATTAAGGAGAGAGACCTTACCAGAGAGATGCAAAGAAATATATAATGTATGAAATTGACCTTATTAGAATATCTCGATAAGCTACATCTTTCAACTACTGAGGAGCAAGCCATTGATACACTCAAAAAACTTATGAAGAACTTTAGTTCTAATAATTATAAAAGTGTTATTATGACTAATCCATATTTTAAATCATTAGCACTTGATTTAAAAGAAGAGGTGAGTAAAGAAATGAATTTAATGAGAAATTTAATAACTGTTGAAATTGATAATCTTAATTCACAATTAAATAAAACTAAAAATACAGCAGACTTTTTAAAATTAAAGGATCTAAGAAGAGAGTGTGTTCATCTTTTAACAGATTTAGAAGCCAGACAACATGACTTATACCTACTATCTTAAAAGGTCTTTAAATACTTTTTCAAGTTTATCTAATCTTTTAACATCACTATTATACTCTTCTTCACTATATCTTAATCTACTCATAATTAGTTTTAATGATGAAGTATCAGCATCTAAGTTTATAAGAATATTTTTAGTATTTCTAGAAAGTATAAAAATATCATCTTGTACTAATTCATACAATGATGCTAGTCTAACTTGTATTGATTTAAGATCTTCAATAGTTTCTATATTTCTATTTTTAATTGAATTTGATAAAAGTTGACCTATATTAGTTATTCTGTCAATTACATCAGACATTCTTTCTGCATTTTGATTATCAGTATCTTTAATAATTTTAATACTATAGGAGTAAGCAGTAGTTTGTTTTAAACGTCTTTTCTTAATAGTTTTAAACAATTCATATGTTTTCTCAAAGTTATATGAGTTATCACTTTCTGACATCAATCTATACAAAAATGTAATAAAGTCTGATAATCTATCAATATAAGAACTACTATTATAAAGAGCAATTATAAAATAATCTCCAATAATTGATGATAAAACAACTGAGTTGAGATTTTTAAATTCTTGTTTATCTTTTTCAATTCCTAATTTTGTAAATAAAGTAGTTAAATACCTTTCAACATTTTCTTTTCTAATATCATCTGGTTTCCTTAAAGCGAGAGCATCCTTTTTAACAGACTTTCTTCTTTTTATAATATCAGATGTAGTATCATCAACATTTTTAATGATTATATCATCAAGAAAAAGAACGATTGCGAAGTTTGCTTCTTTATTTACTTTATTAAAAATTGAAGTTTTTCTCTGATTCCATTCTTCCAAAGTAGTTCCATCTAATGGTAAATTGAAATCCCAAACAGATTCTTCTGTTTTATTCATTTTATCCAAATCTTCATCCTTAAATCTTAATGGATTTTCATCAAGTATTACTTTATGTAACATAAGATGATCATCATTCTCACTTTCTGGACTTCCTAATGACCAAGCATATTGATAAGCTGCATTACCTGCATATAGATTATATCTGTCTGGTAACACGATATTATTTCTAGTTGAACCAGGATCTGATCCTTCATGTTCATTTTGATAAAAGTAATATTGAAGTTCATCATCATTTCTTCTATTATCAGCATATATTTCACCAAAAGTTAAATAAGAAGGATCTCCATTGAAATCATCACCACAAACCATTACTACTTTATCACCTGTTACTAAATCTCCTAATCTCGCTGGAGTAATAACACCACCTATTCTATATTCTCTAGCTAGGTAAGCCAAATGTGATTGATCTAAACCTTCGCCATTACTCATCATAGAACCATTATAAGAATTATACTTGTTATAATCCATAGTTTTATTTCCAGATCCAGTACTACATAAATAACCTTTTTCTAATGAAAACCAATATTTAATACAGTAAGTACCAGATGGATTCATTGCTTCTTCACCTTTACCAACAACTAAAGCTTTATTTACCGGTAAGTATTGTATTTCTTTATCGCTTAATGTACTTAGTGGGAAATCAAATTTATCAGCAAGTTTTTTTAATACTTTTAAAAACTCTCTTGTTGGATTATCACTCTTTATCTTTTTATTTAGAAATGAAAGTATTGCACTAACTCTATCAGATTCAAACCCTTCGTATAATTTTAAGTATTTCATAAACTATATATTAAAATATATTTTTTAAATTGAAACTTTATTGTATATTTGCATAATAAATAATGAGCTACTACAACTGACCTGTTAGAGAATAAGTTTTGGTCACATAGTTATAGTTAGTGTTTATGGTAGTAATTAGCTGGGAAATACGTTTTCTTATACACTTTTAATAAAAACAGTGAACTACCTCGATATTAAATATAAAATATGAAAATAAAAGTGTATTTTTTTTTAGAAATTATTAAAAATAAATATTATGAATTTAAAAGAACAAATTAGCAAAGACTACATGACCGCTTTCAAAGAAAGAAATGTCGTAGCAAAGAACTTACTTTCTGTAGTGAAAGGAGAGATCCAAACTATTGAAAAAAATACAGGAGTAGATTGTCTTTCTGATGTAGAGGTAATTAAAATTCTTAATAAAACTGCAAAATCTCTTAAAGAAGTTATCGAAATTTCTGGAGACGCTGAATCTATAACTCAATTAGAAATGGTTGAATCTTTACTTCCAGCTGCTATGACAAGAGAAGATGTTGTTGTAAAAGTTAGTGCACTTGTTGCATCAGGTATTACCAATGTTGGTGGAATTATGAAAGAGTTTGCTACTTTACAAGTGGATAGAAAAGTTGTATCAGAAGTTATTAAAGAAGTATTAGCATAATGAAAAATATAGTAGAAGAATTAAAATGGCGTGGGTTGGTACACGATATAATACCAGGAACGGAGGATCAACTTTTAAAAGAAGCCACCACCTCTTATATTGGTTTTGATCCAACGTCAGATTCTCTACATATCGGTAGTTTAGTTCCAATCATTCTTTTAAAACACATGAAGAATTTTGGACACAATCCTATCGCACTTGTTGGAGGTGCCACTGGTATGATCGGTGACCCCTCTGGTAAGTCAAATGAGAGAAATCTATTAGACGAAGAAGAACTTAATAAAAATGTTGAAGGTATTAAAAATACTCTTGAAAGATTTTTAGGTGATACTCCTGTGGTAAATAACTACGATTGGATGTCAAAGTTTAGTTTCATAGACTTTGTAAGAGACATCGGTAAAAGAATTACTGTAAATTACATGTTATCTAAACAATCTGTAAAAAATCGTATAGAAGGTGAGGGAATGTCTTTCACTGAATTTACATACCAGTTGATTCAAGGATACGATTTCTACCATCTAAACAAAGAACATAACTGTTTATTACAAATGGGTGGTTCAGATCAATGGGGTAACATTACAACAGGAACTGAACTAATTCATAAAATGAATCCTGGTAGGGAAGCATTTGCTATGACATGCCCTTTACTAACTAAATCGGATGGTTCTAAGTTCGGAAAATCTGAAGGAGGTACAAATATATGGTTAGATAAAGATAAGACCTCTGTGTACAAGTTTTACCAATTTTGGATAAATACTGATGATAATGATGCAGAGAAATACATTAAAATCTTTACATTTTTAGATAAAGAAACTATTGATAATTTAATAGAAGAACATAATAAAGCAAAGAACTTATTTTTGTTACAAAAAACATTAGCAAGAGAAATAACTATTATGGTTCACGGTCAGCAAGAGTTTGAAAAGGCAGTAGAAGCTTCTAACATTTTATTTAATGGTGGAGATTTAAACTTACTTGATGAAGAATTATTTCTAGATATATTTAATGGAATACCACAAGCGAAAGTTCCTATGGAAGACATTCTTTCTGGTATTACAATGACAGACATTCTATTTAAAACAGGTTTCTTAAAATCAAATAATGAAGCTAGAAGAGCTTTAAAAGAAAATTCAGTTGCAATAAATAAAATAAAAAGAGAAGAGGATTATATCGTAACAGATGTTGATTTGATAAATGATAAGTTTATCATACTACAAAGAGGTAAGAAAAGTTACTTCTTAGTTGAAGCATCATAGTTTTCACTTACATAAGTTTGAAAACTTTTAACTTTGGTTGGTAACCCACTGGCTTTAACGTCTTGGGTCCAATCTTCGTTAAATACCCACTTCATATGTTTGGGTGCATTCTTTTCAGTTTTATATTTACGACGCATCGCAAAAATGTACTTTAATTGCTGTTTTGAAGAAGCTGGCATTTTTAAAGATTTTTTCTTTTATATATAAAAAACATAAAATACAATATGGAAATGACTAAAATTAGTAAGGAGGAAAAACTAGTTCGCGACATTCATAGACAATTGTTTAAAGAAACAATGCCTATTGCGAATTATGATGAACTCATTAAAGATGAAAAAACAAACTTTAAAAGTTATATTATATCAATGTGGACTTACCACACTATTGTAGAAGAAAACTTAACTGGTAAAAAACTAACACCTTTAAAAAAAGCAGTTATTCGTAATATGCTTAACTCAAGCGAAACTTTACCTGACATTAAAAGACTTTAAAAAATAAAAATAAAATGAAATTCATAAATCCCTTCAGAAGTAAGAAAAAAATAGATAAAGAGTCAATACTAAAGTTAGTAGATAAGGATACGGTATATGTAAATTATATAAATAAAAATGGTGATGAAGAAGGATGTTTATTTAATGAATGGTCTTTAAGTAAAAGAGGAACTAATAAATTAAGTGATATTACTAGATATTATTTATATGATGGTTCTGATTTGAAGTATATAATAAGAATTAAATCTAATATATTAGTATGTTGTGTTGATGAAGTCAAACTAGTAATAGATAATGAATTTATTCAACAAATCACAGATAAATTACTTTAATATGGTTTTAAAAATATTCTGTATAGTAGAACCAGACATTTCCTATACAAGAAACAAAGCATTAGTTGTAAATGAAACTTATTATGGTGTATATACCGAAGCCACACTAGGTGACTATGGTATTTGTCCTATATATGATGTTTATGATGAAAGAAAAAACAAGCTTGGTCAATACTATGCTAGAGACTTTATAACTTTAGAAGAGTATAGAGATAGAAAACTTGAAGAAATTTTAGGTTTAAGTTTGGTATAATCAAATTAAGTTATATCTTTGTAATCTAAATAAGAAGAATGAGTAATGACTTCTAAAAATAAAAGTAAACTAACATTAGTTACAGGTATAACAGCAATATTTATGATGTTTGTATTACCATTCTTTTTACCTAATAGTATTTGTAATAATAAAACATATACTTTGATTTACTTTATAGTGTTCCTTAGCTTAGTTGGATGGTCTAACTATACTAATGAAAAGATAGATAAAATGTCTGTAGAAGAGAAGAGAGAAGAGAAATTAAAAGAAATACTAAAATAAATTAGGTAGATAAGTAAACTTTTATTACTTTTGTACTATAAAAATAACAAAAAAAACAAAAAGAGAGAATAAACTTTTAATATATAATAACAATGAGAACAAATTCAATACATACAAGCTTTAGTAAGTCGTTCAAGTGGTTTAGCCACAAGTTCGGATGTATGAGTATGTCGTTCTCAAAAGAAGATGTTATTGTAGGATAATGTCATAAAAGAGAATAAAACATAAACGTAAACCCGAACTTATAAAAAAGTTCGGGTTTTTTTATTTTATAATCCCTCTTAGCTCAGTTGGTTTGCATTATGCTTAGAGCAATCGTCTTTTAAACGATGGGTCACAGGTTCGAATCCTGTAGGGGGAACAAGACTTTTAATATATAAATAAAATTAAAAGTCAATTATGGAAAAATATTGTGGTACATGTAAAGAAGTTAAAAATAAAACTGAATTCAATAAAAATAAAGGTAGAAAAGATGGTTTAAACTCTATATGTAGAGTTTGTAGTAGGACTAATTCATATAATTATTATAAGGATAATAAGGAAATAATGAAGCCTATGATAAATGATAGTAAAAGGAAAAGAAAAATTGAAAGAATTAGATATATCTATCACTATTTTATGAAAAATCCTTGTATCGATTGTGGGGAAACTAATCCGATAGTATTAGAATTCGATCATAGAGATAATGTTGAAAAGATAGATAATCTATGTGATATGATTAGTGAAGGTGCTGGTCTAGATAAAATTAAAAATGAAATAGAAAAATGTGATGTTAGATGTGCGAATTGTCACCGAATAAGAACATCCATACAACAAAATTGGACTATGTTACAATTTATACAATAAAAAAGATTATTAAAATACAGGTCAGCATAATGGTATGCACCAGGTCTCCAAAACCTCGGATGGAAAGAGTTCGACTCTCTTGGCTTGTGCAAATATAATGGACCTTTCGTATAGCTGGTGCGTACGTTGGACTGAAAATCCAAAGGACAGGGCTCGATTCCCTGAGGGTCCACTTTGATGGTAGCTTAATGGTTAAAGCACTTGGTTGTGAACCAAGGGATTGCGGGTTCGAGTCCCGTCTGTCAACCCAAAATGGTGATTGTCGTCCAAAGGTCAGGATGCCTCCCTGTGAAGGAGGAGATGTGGTTTCGAGATCCATCATTCACCCAAATTCTCTCCCGTAGCTTAAATGGAGAAAGCCGCATACTTTTAATATGCAGACTACCGGATCGTACCCGGTCGGGGGAACAAAAATTGCGGATTTAGCTGAGACGGTTTAGCGTATGGTTGAAGCCCATAAGAGGTCAATTCGATTTTGACAATCCGCACAAATAGAAAGTAGCTCAATTGGTAGAGCACGTAATCATACTTAGTCAGTCTTTCTCTAAGAAATTAGTAGCAATGAAATAAGTTACTTCGCTCTGTTAAAGCCGTGGTTGTGGGTTCGAGTCCCACCTTTCTATCAAATAAATAAAAACAAAGAATAAAATTTTAATATATAGTAATATGAAAACAATTATCACAACATCGTCAAGTTCGTCTAGTCGCTCAAGTAATTTGAGGGAGGTTCTGTTGTGCTCATAATTGATATAAAAAATTAGTATGAAACCCACAGACTTCAAAGTTTGTGGGTTTTTTGTTTTTAATTGGTTCTATAGTTTAATTGGATAAAACACTCGGTTACGGCCCGAGAGACGTGAAGGTTCGAATCCTTCTAGAATCACAAATATATGGAGAGTAACTGGCTGGATGAAGACCTAGTTTTGAAAACTAGTAAAGGGTAGTACCTTTGTGGGTTCGAGTCCCACACTCTCTTCTAAATTACTTGGAGAAGTAAAGCGTAATTGGTATCGCCCCGGTCTTGAAAACCGGTATCGGGAAACTGGTGTGCAGGTTCGAGCCCTGTTTTCTCCGCAATTAGTGAGTAAGCCTTGATGGTGATAGGGTCTGCCTGGAAAGCAGTGCGTACGTTTAGATGTATAGGGTTCGATTCCCTTGCTCACTACAAATAAGGAGAGTAAACCTTGATGGTGATAGGGTCCGCCTGCTAAGCGAGACGCCCGGGAAACTGGGTAGGGTTCGATTCCCTTGCTCTCTTCAACTAAGTTAAAGTGTGTTAGTTTGCACCAAATCATCCATTTACTCCAACTGAGACTCCTAATGCACTAAGTACTAAAACTGCAGCATCACTAGCAGAAGTACGAGGTCCATTTGCGCCATTTAATACAATTGCTTTAGGACTTGACCAAGCAGCAGTACTTAATGATATGAGTAACTGATCTACATCACTTGATGTAAGTCCAAATCCAGGACTAGGTAAATGTTGAAAACGAGATAATGTATTCCAAGATTTAGTAGGACCACCACTTGCAGTAAATGAATTGGTCATGCAATTGTAATTAATATAGGAGTTGATATTTGTTGGTAGATTATACAAGTTTCCATATGTTGAATTTGTTGCACTCAATTGAAAAATCCTTATAGATGGTGGTAGTGTAGCCAAATCTCCAGTTATTGAACTACTACCAACACAGATAAAGTAAGCCATATTACTTGAGAAACTACCAATATTACCATAAGTTGTATTATAACCATAATTATAATATTGAGACATTACAGGTGGTAATAACCCAATATCACCAGTTGTTGTATTAGTACCTCCACACTCAAAACTAAGAAGAGTATTGGGTAAATTGGCAATATTTCCATAAGTTGAGTTAGAACCAAAATTTTGATAAACTCTAAGTGCACTTGGTAATAAACCAATATCACCAGTTGTTGTATTACTACCATAATTATAGTAAGAACTCATTGATGCAGGTAAATTAGCAATATTCCCAGTTGTTGTATTATAACCCAAATTATAATAATAAGTAAGAGCAGAAGACATTGAACCAATATTACCATAAGTTGAATTACTACCTCCATTAGAATAATAAGTCATTGATGCAGGTAATAATCCAATATTACCAGTTGTTGTATTCTTACCATCATTAAAATAAAGAGTAAGATTACTTGAGAAACTACCAATATTACCAGTTGTTGTATTTAATCCATCATTAAGATATTGTTTCAATGTAGATGGTAATAATCCAATATCACCACTTGTTGTATTATTACCATAGTTTTTGTAAAAACTCATTGATGTTGGAAAATTACTTATACTACCAGTAGTTGTATTTAATCCAGCTATACTAAATGTGCCTAATGTACTTGGTAATAAACCAATATCACCTGATATTACATTAGAGCCTAGATTAAGTTCTACCGTAAAGGTTCTGAGTGTTGATTGTGAAAATGAGTTTATACTTCCACTTATAGGATGATTAACAGATTGATAACCATAACCAATAGAAAAATAATCTAAATTAGGATTATTAGTAGGTATGTTACTAATAGTTCCTGTAATAGAGTTTTTTACAGTATCTATCCATATACTATTAAGATTTTTTAAGTTAGTAATGTCAATTGTATAATTAGATAAAGGATTTCCTGAGACTAAATGGAGTTCTTTAAGTTTTAGTAAATCATCAGTTATATTACTAAAAGTACCTGTTATTTTAGTAGATGCTGTTACACCAGATGTCTGATCCGAATAATATAAATATTTAAGATTAGTAATTTGTTTAAATGTATCATAATTTACATTTTGATTAAGTTGTACTCTTATATTTCCATTAGAAACCATATTACCATAAGTAGAAACATGAAACTTTGTACTTCCTCTCATCATTGATACACTAACCGTACCACTAAAAGGAGTAGAAAATGTTTTTGTGAATAAACTAGTAACCGGAACTTTATTACCATCACCCCAGTCAACTAAGTATCGACTACCTACTGTGTTCTCTATTCTAATATTAGATTGTGTTGTACTCACTAAATTGAATGTTATTTCATTTCTTGCACCGCCTCTTTTAAACATTAGAAAGTTATATAATAATTTGATGATGTACCTAATCTATCAATAACACCACTCTCATATTGAGCAAATGTTAAAAGTGTATTAGGTAAAATAGATACTGCTGGTGATGAGTATGTAAATGCTATAGTTGCACTAGTATTACTTGAAATAACTATAAATCTAAAGCTAAAGTTAGGTGGTAGTCCAGTATCAGGTATTGTTATTATAGATTGACCACTACGATTACACATAATAGTTGTGTTATTCCAACTTGGTAAAGCAGTTGCTGTTGCTGTAGTTATTGTTACTTGTGTGTTTCCTTGCCAAGTTCCTACACCATTTGCATCAGATGTTAAGACATAACCAGAATAGTTTTGTGTACCATCTTCTAATCTAAATGCACCAGATTGAGTTGAATAGATATGTAGTTTTGTTGAAGGATCTGTTCCTATACCAACATTACCTTTAAGGTATGTTTTGATTATACTATCATTACCTAAAGTAACTGTATTAGAACCATTACCTATTGCTTCATGACCTATTACTATTTGATTAGTTTCATTAGAATTTTTAGCTCTTGTAAAATAACCTATAAAAATTGAATTATTTGATATATAATTAAAATAAGGAGCAGTATTGGTATAATTACCTGCTTCATGACCAAATGAGACATTATTACTACCAATTGTGTTATAATATAAAGATTTAAAACCTACGACAGTATTGCTTTCTGCTGTTTGTAATGATGCAACTCTTACGGTAAATCCTGTTCCTGGACCTATTGAATTTGGAGCAGCTTTTACTGAGAAAGTTCCTGTTCCCAAATTTGCACCCATTATAGTTGTATTATCTTGAAATCCACTACCATTTGAAACTATTGTTACTGAACTAACCGTACCACCTGAACCTGTAAAAACATTTACTACTGGATAAGTTGTTGCAGTACCTCCAGATATATATGATAGTTGAACATTAGAAAATGTACTACTTGCAGTATAACCTGGACCACTATCTACTATTGATAATGGATAAATAGTAGCACCCATAATAGTAGTTGAAGAAGTTCCAAATGTTTTACCTGATGTCTCTAAAGTAACTGAACTAATTGTACCTCCTGTACCAACAACTATTGTTGCAATTGGATAATACTCTGTTAGTACTCCCAATACCGGTGATCCACTTGATAAGTTTAATAGTACTCCTGGGTATGTTCCAGGTGTATAACCATTACCACTTGAAAAGGTTCCCAATACAGAGACACCGGTAGTGCTTCCCTGTCCTGCAGCATCAAGACCAACTGCAGTATTAAAATTACCTAATGTGCTTAAATATAATGCACCATCCCCCATTGCAGTGTTCCATACTCCTGTTCTATTATTAAATAATGAATTTCTACCAGTTGCTGTATTTTGATAACCTGTTGTATTATTTGGTAAAGCCTGCCAACCAATTCCAGTATTTGAATCTCCTGTTGTATTAAAAAACATTGAATATTTACCAACTGCAGTATTATAGTTTCCTGTTGTATTTGTTTGTAATGAACCAGCACCAATTGCAGTATTATCAATTCCTGTTGAATTTGAATCTAATGAACCTGCACCAACTGCAGTATTATATGAACCTGTTGAATTTGCTAGTAATGAACCTGCACCAACTGCGGTATTATGTAAACCTGTTGATAGTAATCCTATACCTACTTCAAATCCAGTTCCACCACCAATACTTGAAGTTGTCATTCTTGTGGTAGTATCTATAAATCCTGAACCTAAATTTGTTCCTAGTGTTACTGATGTAACTTGACCAGTGCCATCAACTATAATGTTTGCCTTAGGATATGTGATAGCCACACTTCCAGTTGCATAACTCAATTGTACGTTATTATATGTACCAGGTGTATAACCACTACCAGGTGTTATTGTACCAAATGTATTAATTACTGATGTATTATTAAGTAATGATTGAACTCCAACTGCAGTATTAGAAGTACCCAATGTATTTATAGTTAATGATTGATAACCAATTGCAGTATTACTACTATTCCTATTATATCTTAGTGAATCTGTTCCTATTGCAGTATTGTACAGACCAGATATATTTTGATTTAATGATTGATGCCCAATTGCAGTATTTGCTTGACCGGATATATTTACCGATAAAGCACTTGCACCAATTGCAGTATTTCTATTACCTGTAGTATTTGCACCTAATGTCATAAAACCAAATGCTGTATTAGTTGCAGTTCCACCTCCACCTCTGTTATAAACATAACCATTTTCATCAACTATTAAAGAAACTGTTCCACCAGATGATGAAACTATAAATCTACTATTTGCTCTACTTCCTGTACCAACACTTAAAACTCCTGTTCTTACACTTGAATATGTTCCTATAGAAACATCTCCTGATACTGTTGCACCACTTGTTGTAGTAATAAACTTAAACTCTTTTTCAGATTCATCCCATATAAATGCTTGTGTATCTGAACTTCCTCTATTAATAAATAAACCTGCATCAAAAATAGGTGTTCCAGATTGACTACCCGCTAATAAAATAATAGGATCTCTAACAATTAAGTTTTCTGAATTTATAGTTGATGTTGTACCAATAATCATTAAATTACTACTAATTACAACAGTATCACCATTATCAGTAATACTACTATTACCTAATTTAGAAGGTGATATCCATTTTGGTATTGTATTTGTAACTCCATTACCACCTATACCTATAGAAGTCCAATGGTTAACATTAGTTGGATCTATACCTGAATAATAATAAATAGTACCAGTACTGGTTTCTAATAATAAACTATAACCACTTTTATATTTTTCTGGAATTATAGATCCACCATCACCGGATGTATATTCCGAAATTAGTGAGTCACCACTAAAAGTAGCTATACTTCTTAATCCACCTCTAATATCACTAACATCAGCAATTGGATAGTTTGGATTATTGTGTCTTAATATGTCACCAAATTGAATACTCATTTCTTCTTAATTATTTTTTCTTTCTTATATATTATATTATACAACCACCATCAAAGCATTTCCAGGAGTTTGATATATATCACCTGGAACTAAACCAGCACTTATTGCTAGACCATTACTTCCATATTGTGGTACATTTCCTAAATTTATAATTCCTCTTAATTTTGTTTTTGTTATTGTATCAGCACCTAATGTTACTGAGTTTGAGCCTGAACCAGTTGCACCATAACCAATAACAATTTCATTAGAAACATTTAAGCTTGTTGAGTTTGCGTTATAACCAATATATATGGATGCAGTTGCGTCTACTAAATTAGAATTACTTCCTGCGTATGATCCAAGAGCTAAATTATATGAACCTGTTCTAACATTGTATAGTGAGTGTACACCAAGAGCAGTATTATAAGTACCAGCTGGTGTTACAGAAGCTATATTTATTCTAAAACCTGAACCACCAACACCTGGTAAAATAGGTAAACCATAAGGACTATAACTATTATCCCACACACCAAGTACAATTGAAGTATCATGTACAACTGAACCACCATTAGTAAGAGTAACTGAACTTACTGTACCTCCAGGACCAACAATTATATCAGCCAGTGGGAAATCTGCCAATTGAGTACCTGGATAATAAACAGGTCCTGATTTATAATTTAATGGAATACCTGAATATGTACCTGGTGTATAGTTAGAACCTGGTGAAAATGTTGCAGCCAATGTAGCTATTATACTTGTATTCCAATTTAATGCACCTTTTCCAATTGCAACATTAAAATCACCTTTATTATTTTTATATAATGTATATTCACCAAGAGCAGTATTATAATTACCAGAATTTCCAAAGTTTAATGACTGATAACCTATTCCAATATTATAAGAACCTGTTTTATTCCACAATAGTGAATTAGGACCAAGACCAATATTATATTGACCAGTTGAAGTATAAAATAGTGCACTATTACCAATTGCAATATTATTACTAGATAATCCAAATATACCACCACCCGTATCTAAATTATTTAATGTATTCATACCAAGTGCAATATTTGACGAACCATCTACTGCTCTATTCATTGCACTATTACCAATTGCAATATTATAGTAACCTCCTGTATTATAGTATAATACTTCATAACCAATTGCAGTATTACTACTTGTATTAGTATTACTATATAATGCACCTTTTCCAACTATAGTATTATAACTACCAACTGAATTATAAAATAATGCACTATCTCCAACTACAGTATTATATTCACCAGTTGTATTTCTTGACAATGAATTATAACCCACTGCAGTATTTGCCTTACCTGTTGTATTAAAATATAATGATTGATAACCAACTGCAGTACATGGAAAGGACACATAACTTGCAACTTTGTATGGACCATCAACTTGAGCAACATAGCTATATAATGCATTAAATCCAACTGCAGTATTACCACTATTTGATTTATTAGAATATAATGCACCATAACCAATTGCTGTATTAAATCCAGGAACTACTATATTAGAGATTCCTACTGAGAATCCAGTACCTGAACCTCCTATACTTGACGCTGGCGCAGTCATTATTGTACTAAGATCCTTAAATCCAGTACCAAAATTTGTTCCTGGTGTAACTGATGTAACTGAGCCACCAGAAACAACAATTTGAACTCCTGTAGGATATGATATTGCAGTAGAACCACTTAACCATGTTAAATTAACATTTGAATAGGTTCCATTTGTATATCCACTCCCTCCTATTATTTCACCAAATCCATTAACAATTTGACTTCCAACAAAACCTGAACCTAAAGTAGATGTAGTATTGTACATTGCCTGAACACCCACTGCGGTATTATAATAACCAGTTGTATTTGAGTATAATGAATTAGAACCAATTGCAGTATTATAATAACCTAGTGTATTATAATACATTGATTTATTACCAACTACAGTATTTTCATATCCAGTTGTACTACTAATTAAGGACTGATATCCAAGTGCGGTATTACCAGAGCCAGTTGTTATATAACTTAATTTTACTGAGAAAGTTACTCCAGTTCCTAAATTGGCACCCATAATAGTTGTAACATCTTTAAAACCACTACCAGAACTAACTAGTTTAACAGTACTTACAGAACTAGTTGAACCAACATAAACAGTTACTATTGGATAAATATTTGCGGTACTACCAGATATATATGATAATTGAACATTTGAAAATGTACTACTTGCTGTATATCCAGAACCACCATCAGTTATTATTAAGGTTGCAGTAATTTGTCCTGTTGCAGTATTATTATATAATGATGAAACCCCAAATGCAGAGTTACCATCACCAGTTGTATTATTATATAATGACTGATAACCAAGTGCAGAATTATAACCACCAGTTGTATTTGAGTATAATGAATTAGAACCAATTGCAGTATTATTTGTACCAGTTGATACTAATAGTGCATTGAATCCATATAAAGTATTTGAACCTCTTGCATCATTATAAACACTTCCATTTGGTGCAACTACTAATGAAGTAACTAAACTTGATCCAGTTGTTGCTCTTGTTGAAAATTTAATTCCACCACTAGATACGGCATTATTATAATTACTCATATATCCAGATATAAGACCATATCTATGTCCAACATTATAAGGACTATTTGCACCTGGTTGTCCCTGTGATGAGAATGAAATTTCTGATAAATTATTTAAAACACCGTTATTATCACCATTATACAAATCTAACATTATATTACTACCAATTGTAGTTGATGATGTACTTGATTGTATAAATAATTTAGCACCACTAATTGATTGTGTTGAACCAATATTTACATAACCTCCTAATGTATTAAACATAACCTCACCATCAGTAACCTCAATAGATCTAAATTTATTTAGATCATTTGTCAATGTTGGTTTAATATAAAGACCTATGTCTATTCCTGATGAAGTACCAGTTTTATTTATAGTAGGACTTAGTTCAATCATTCTTAATTGATTATTAGAAGAACTAGCAGCAATTGTATATTCTTGTAATATAATTTTTTGTGTTAAATTAGAATAACCTGCTGGAAGAGTAGTATATTGTGGGTCAAACTTAAATGTAGCAGTAGCTGTACTATATGCTTTAAATATGATATTACCTGCACCACCTTCCCACATACCAGTTGCACTATCACTAAATGCATATCTACCACCTGACTTTGATGTAACATAATCTCCATTTGTGTGTATCCCAAAGCCAAAACCACCTACATTAATATCCAGTCTTGTGTTACTAAAAGCAGAAGAAAATGTTGGTCCTATTGATACTTTACCAGAATCTTCAACTAAGAATATACTTGCACTATTACTCCAAGTTGCACCAGTTCCAACAACTTTCATAATACTTGATGTAGTACCTTTAACAAATAATGTACTTTGTTGACTTGCAGGTAAACCATATCCTGCAAAAACAATATTTGTACCAACAAATAAATTTCCTATTGTTCCTATTGTGTTTTGTACCTCTATTGGATTACCCCATTGGTTTGTTATTTGATAATCAGTAAATTTCCATCCATATTGATAATTATATCCACTTAATGTATCTGTACCGATTATTATTTGCTTACTACCTGGTGAATATATTGAAGTTTTATCTCCAAAAGTAATAGAACCAGGAGGTAGATTAGAAATTGTTACACCCGTAACTTTTGTACCACCACTAAAAACAGTATCACCTTGTTCATTTACTACTAATGATAATGTACCACCAGTTGATGAAACAGAAAATCTACTTGATGTAACTCCAGTACCAACTGATAAAGCACCAGTTCTTACGTTTGAATATGTTCCTATAGAAACATTACCCAAAGTAGTCGAACTACTAGTAGTTGAGAAAAACGAAAACTCACTTGAAGATTCATCCCATATAAAAGCTTGTGTAGCACCAGTACCTCTATTTATAAATAAACCAGAATCCATTGTCGGTGTTCCTAATTGATCACCTGCCAATAACATTATTGGGTCTTTAACAATTAAGTTTTCTGAATTTACTGTTGATGTTGTTCCAATAATCAATAGATTACCATTGATAGTAATAGTATCACCATCATCAGTTATTATACTATCACCTAATATAGACTGACCAAGCCATTTAGTAACACTATTGGTTGTACCAGATCCAGAAAATCCACTACTTATAGGTGTCCAACTAGTAGTAACTGTAGAATCAGTTCCAGATAAATAATAAAATTTGTTAGTATTTGTAACTAATAAAGTACTATAATTTTGTTTTAACTTTTCTGGTATACCATCAAATGCATTATATAAATCGATATTACTAAAAGTAGCAATAATTCTTAATCCGCCTTTAACATCTGTAACATCAGCAATTGGATAGTTTGGATTATTGTGTCCTAGTATGTCACCAAATTGAATACTCATTTATTTTTATTTATTTTTGAATTTTATAATGTTGTTATTGTTACTGTTGTTCCATTACCATAACTATTATCAGCAACTGCAATATATATAGTATATGATACTAATGCACCACTTATTGTTGTAATTGATAGTGCAGAAGTTCTTTTTATAAATGCAGTTAGTGTACTTGAAACTGTTGGTGGTGGAATCGATTCTGGATAAGGAGTTACTGTTAAAGATGAAAGATCTCCTAATGAAGAAGGATAAGCAAATACCAATCTTGAACCAGCACCCCCATCATTGGAAGCGAATTTTTGTGCCTTAGTACCAAATTTATAATTTCCAAGTCCTTCCACGATACTTTGAAGAGCAACTGAATTATATGCATCAACATCTGTTTGAGTAAGACTTATAGAAACTTGTCCAATATTAGCATATCCATAGTAAAATACATTACTAAATGCCAATGATGCACTAACTGATGTACTATCACTTCCAGTTGCTGCAATTACCTGTGAACCAGATACAATTAAACCAGTTTTTGGTTTTGATATTGTTGTAGTATAAGTAATACCACTAGATAATCCAACAGTAGATAAAGTTGCACTAACTTTTGGATATGAACCTGAACTAAATGTATATGATCCAGTTATTGTAGATGGGGTTGAAAATCCAGTAGTTGCTGCAGGAATACTACTTGTTCCTGTATATTTTACTATACATCCATTAGGTACTGTTACTGAATTCGATGTACTAAATGTACCTACTGTAAACGGAGTCATACTTGTTCCAGTACCGTTTATTGCAGTCGGTCCAAATGATGTAGTACCATCAGACTTATATATCTCCCATCTAGAAACAATTGTCGGAGTAACTAATGATGTTGCTGCCAAGTCTATCTCAACTTGTTGATTATTTAGTTTACCAACTAATCTAGCAGGGTTTTGTTGAGGTAAATCACCTTGAAAAACTAAATTATATTCAGACGATAATAATACCGATTGTCTATCGTATAAATAATTATCAAATACTAAGTTATCTTGTACTGATGAATTATTAGTATTCAAATTATATTGACCTGATAGATTATTCATTGTAATATTAGTTTGTTCAATACCTCTAAAGTTGATATTTTCATTATAAGAATTTACTATATTTTGACTACCAATTCCCTTAGTACTAGCTGTTGCATATACATTTCCCCATTGAAATGCTTTTATTGGATTATATAATCCAACATCATCTATCCAATAGCTAATATTTTGTGAATTAGTGCTTACTATATTTGTACCTCTTTCATTTCTATAAATGATTTTATCAGTAAGTCTATCATACTTAATTTTATCATAACTAATATTATAATTTGGAGTCGTGTAAGAAAGAAGTAACCATTCTGATAAATCTAAATTATAAGTATCTACTGATGCTAATGTATTAACTCCTGAGATATTACTCCATGCTCTACCACCCCAATAAGCAACAGAGTTCGTTGCATAAGATGATGAAGTACCACCCCATATTTTATATCCAGCAACTGTTTGATCATACTTAGGATTAAAGAATTGACCCTCACCAACATCATTTAAAATTCCTTGTGAATTTGTTGTTAGGTATATTTCTGTACCACCATATAAACCAACATCAGCATCTGTTATTCTATAAGTACTAGATGATGACAATGGTGATATTAAAGCAAATTGAGCAACAGTTACTGTAATAACCGGTGTTACACTACCGGCTCCGGACGACCAACTAAGATTACCTGTACCATCTGTTGTTATAACTTGCCCAAAAGTTCCATCTGATAAAGGTAGTTTATATTGATTATTAATATCAACTATACCACCTAAATAAACGGTATCTGAACTATCAACTATTAAATTTTGACCACCAATAACAACTGTATTAGTTAAACTATCATTTACGGTTGTATTTGATGATAATATAATGGCATTAGCACTAGTTGGTGTAGTAGAAATAGTATCTATATTGTCCGTAATAAAAATACCATTATATGTAGTCATTACAGCACCATTTGCACCCAATATACCAATAATATTTGTACCTGATGTTATATAAGCCTCATTATCACTATTAAATTTTAATTGTCCAACACCGCTAATTCCTTTTACATAACCACCATCTTTTATTATTAAATTAGGTACATAAACAGAGTTTGATTGTGTTCCAACAATATTAGAACCACCAATAATAACACTATTATTAACGGTATTTGAAAATCTCGAACCATTTGATGATATAAATGCAGGAATCCTATTACCAGAGGCTCTCACAGTTGTTGCTGTTGTAAATTCTAAAACATTTGTTGTTCCTAACTTTAAATAAGAGTTGTTATTTTGTAATAGAAATTGATTTGCACCATAAGCTAAACTTATATAGGATGTATTCATTACTACAGATGAGCTTAAACCAGTTAGTTGAATAGTAGTATCAGTCATAGTTAAAGTAGAACCAGTTATTAAACTAGAAGATGATAATTCTACATAATTACTATAACTACCATTATCTAATCTTAAACTAGCAGAGCCACCAGAGGATTTAATACCAGAATTTATATCTAAAAATATAGAATTCGTACCTGTTGTTTTACCAATAGATAATGTTTGTGCAAGTGAACCAATTCCACCACCTGATCCAATTGGTGTAATAATACCTAAATGATCTTTTTGTTTTAAAACTCCATCTAATGTATCATACGCAACTAGGAATCCACCAATTGAAGAAGGTGTAGCTGCAGTTATCATATTTACTCTACTCTCAAAAAGAACTAATGCCATAATTTTATATAAAATATTTTGTATCTTATATATTATTTTTTATATTTGTAAATTAAAGGAAAGTAACATGATTATTACAAAAGGTGAAATAAGTGAGAAGAAAAATAAATCTAAGATATTTAGATTTGAAAATGAAGAGGATGAAAAGGAACATTATAGTAAATTTGACTTACATAAAAGTACAATTAAAACAGGTAAATTCTTTTTATATGAGTCTATAGTTGGTGGTAGAAGTCAATCAGTTTTGACTTATCCTAAGTTAGGACTTTTTATAGATACTTATCTAGTAGATCAAGCTCTAGAGATTGAATGGATTGATACTAGAAGAACTTGGGAATATAACTGTGAGTATGAATATGATTATAATGGTAAAATATACACCAATATTGTTGCAGAAGATAAATCTGAGTTAAAAAGTTTAATTCTATGGGGTGATATAATGTGTGTTTATGGAATTTGGGACACAAAACCAGATTGGAAACAATTAAGACAAGCATACGAAAGAACTTTATGGTTCAAAAAAACAAAATCTGAACTGAGAAATTCTCAAATAAATAGAATACTAAATGGATAAACAAGAAATAATCGACCTAGTAATTACAATGAAAAGTGGTGCAGTTAAACTTCAAATATTTGAAGCTGCGAGTGCTCTAAGAAGTATTGAGAATACTTTTAAAGGACAGTTTGGTAAAATATCACAAAATCCAACACTTGAAAATCTTTCAATGTTGTTAAAAGGGTATATAGATACTAATATAGATGAAGACTCTAAAGTTTATCTAAAAAGTTCTTTACGAGACTTAAAAATAAACGAAGTATTAAAATGAAAGAATATTATAAAGAAAAACTAATCGAATATAAAAATCATTTCTTTACAATAGGCGAGTATGAGCGGGCAACCGAATTGAGAAATTTAGAAATTTTACAATTCATAGATTCTACTTGGATTATTTGGAATGAAGAAAACTTTCTCAACGAAATAAGAAAGTTTTGTGAAATATATAAACAAGATTGGATATTGAGAGATTTAAAAATAGATTTAATATCTAGGTAATTGCATATCAGTTGTAATCTCAATCTTGAAACCAAATCCAGAATCATCATCTGATGTATATCTAATTTCTGAATCATATCCTCTACCACCATCAAATGTTTTTGGTTTTGGACCTGTCATTTGTTGTTGTCTTCTCATTTGGCTATTTCTTTCTTCAGCTTCTTGTTGAGCAACCATTTCTTCAAATGTTAAACCTGGTTGTTGAACTGGAACTTCCTGACGAGTTGTAAATTGTTCTGGTTGATGTCCATATTTACGAAGTAGTTGTTCTGCTTCCCAACTTGGAATATTTGCTGGTTTAGTTTCCTCTGATTGAGGTTCGATCATTCTTACTTGAGGTCTTTCCATCTTTAATAAATTATTTTATATAAGTTATATATTAAAAATTATTACTACATTTACATTATGAAAGTTATAGGTATAACAGGAGGGATTGGTTCTGGAAAGACAACAATTACAAAGTATATTGAATCTTTGGGTTATCCTGTTTATATTGCAGATGATGAAGCCAAAAAAATACTTGATACCGAAGAAGTAGTAAATGAAATTAGAAATACCTTTGGAGAAGAAATTATCGAGAATAATTTGGTAGATAAGAAAAAGTTAGCTACTTTTGTATTCGGAAATGAGAATAACCTCAAAAAAATAAATGAGATTGTTCATCCAAAAGTAAGACAACACTTTAATAACTGGTTAAAACAATGGGATAAACCTTTTGTAGTTAAAGAAGCAGCTATCTTATTTGAAAGTGGTGCTTATAAAGATTGTGATTTTACAATTTTAGTAACAGCACCAGAAGATGTCAGAGTTGAAAGAGTTATCAAACGGGATAACACTAACAAAGAAGATGTCATTAAAAGAATAAGAACTCAATGGTCTGATGAGGATAAAGCTAAATTAGCAGATTTTGTAATACAAAATATAGATTTAGAACAATCTAAGAAAGAAATTGATCAAATATTGGTAACTATAAAATAAAAATATGATAAAATCGTTACAACTTTATAGAGAATATAAAGATAGAGTTACAAATAAAGGTTATAATTTTATAGAATGGGTAGATATAAAATATCCAGAGTTGAGAATTAAAAGTTTTCAAGATAGATTTATACAGGATTGGCTTAATGGTACATCAAATATTCATAGTAATAATACTTTTATACTATGGTTATGTAAGAATTATTACATTGTTGATGTAAATAATGATTAAATTTTGAAAAAATGTTCAAAAATATGAAAAGGTAGAAAAACTTTTTAATATATAGAACTATAAACATATATCGCGTTAAAGTGTAAAGGTTGCATGAGAGTCTCATAAACTCCACGGGGTGGTTCGAATCCACGAAACGCTACAAAAGAGATAGATAACGATTTAGATACAAGTCTCAAAGAATATATCGCGGGATAGAGCAGTTGGCAGCTCGTGTGGCTCATAACCATAAGGTCGGAGGTTCGAGTCCTTCTCCCGCTACTAAATAAAAAAAGTTAAAAAAGATTTGGTGGGTTAAAAACTTATCGTATCTTTGCATAGAAGAATTAAAAAACAACAATTTAAAAAATAGAAAAAATGACAACAATTACTAACATAACAATAGCTATCGAAGCCATAGGCGGGTATGAAGCGGGGTATACAATACCATCGGTCAGAAGCGTTATGTGTATAAAGTAATGAGTTAAAAAACATTATTATATAACAAACCCAATCTGACGTAAAAATCAGATTGGGTTTTTTTATTGAATTATATCTGGGTAGATATGCAAGTGGTTAAAGCTGGCAGACTGTAAATCTGTTCTCATCGAGTTCGGGGGTTCGAATCCCTCTCTGCCCACAAAATATGGTGTATTCGTCTAGCGGTAAGGATTACGCTTTTTCAAAGCGGAGGACGTCGGTTCGAATCCGACATACACTACAAAGATGTAAATAAGTTATAACAGGATAGTAAGACCTAACACCGTGTAAATGATATATCTAATCGGGATGGATTATGGTGATAGCCGGGTCTGTAAAACCCTAGCAGGAGAGTTCGAGTCTCTCGCATCCCACAAAATATGCTCTTGTCGTCTAACGGTAGGACTCCAGCTTCTCAAGCTGATGTAAATGCGGGTTCGATCCCCGTCAAGAGTACAAAATTGGGTTAACTTCCGGTGTAGGAACCGGCGTCCTCGTGTGAGAGAGGAAGCTAACAAAGCTAAGGAAAATGGTGGTAAACAAACCACGAGGTGCGAGACCCCTTTAGCCCACAAAGTAGATATTTGAGTGTAAGCAAGTACAATATCAGTCGTTAGGTTCTTACAGACAGTGAACGGTGGTCCGAATGTCATTATTCGGTGATGGATACCGGCAACTCCATCATATATGATCCGGTCTTCTAATGGTCAGGAATCCAGGTTTTCATCCTGGCAATCGGGGTTCGATCCCCCGTCGGATTACAAAAAAATATTGGTAAGTAGCTTAGACGGTAGAAGCATCTGTCTTATACACAGAAGATAGTCGGGTTCGATACCCACCTTACCAACAAAAAATTGCGGGAGTCGTATAATGGCTATTATGCTGGACTTCCAATCCAGAGATGAGGTTTCGACTACCTTCTCCCGCACAGAATATGGAATAACATCGGTCCCGTAATGCCATGGCTCGTGCACGAGTAACGGGATGCCATGCAAAAGTAGCTCAGTTGGTAGAGCTCCTGCCTTCCAAGCAGGTTGTCGCGAGTTCGAATCTCGTCTTTTGCTCACATGCCGGAGGACTCCCTGTTAGTCCCAGGGTCCGGCTCCAATATGCGAAAATAGCTCAGTGGTAGAGCACCACCTTGCCAAGGTGGGGGTCGCGGGTTCAACCCCCGTTTTTCGCTCAGTAAGAGTGGTTTAAGTTATTGAAACCTCTATATCTAAGACGTTAGATGTAAGTTTCTTTACACCACTTTGATTATAAAGTAGTAGTAATATAAAGCGTTTCATCGTATTCAAACGACTATTATAGGTTCGAATCCTATTGTCCGCTCAAATAATTAAATTGCGGATATAGTGTAATGGTAGCACAGTAAAAACACGCTTAATAAACTTTCTCTACTTAATTGGGTAATTAGCTCAGATGGCTAGAGCACTTGTCTGGCAGACAAGAGGTCACCGGTTCGAACCCGGTATTTTCCACGATGTAGGGTTTTACACTTTTATATTTCCTAGACGCAGAATAGCTGAGAAAGAAAAAGTGAAATTGGGCCAGAAGTCAATGGCAGACTACCTCCTTTGCAAGGAGGGTTTCATGAGAGTGTTCGATTCCCCCTGTGTCCACAAAAAATAAAAAATAAATTATGAAAACTAAAGAACAGTCGCTGGACGCACTTTAGTCACAGAAGAATATAAATCTTACTGTGACGTTAAAAAGATAGAATTTAAAATGGATGATAATGTTAGGTCTTATGACGAAACTACATTATTCTGTCCAGCAGGAATGCAACAACACAAGTCTAAATTCAAAGACTTAAACTACAAAGGAACTATATCAAACATACAATCTTGTTTAAGATTAAATGATATAGATGAAATAGGTGATGGAACACATTTACTTTATTTCAATATGATAGGGTTCTTCTCATTCAGAGAATGGACTGTACCACAAACAATAAATTATTGGCTAGACTTTTTAAAGATAATAGGTATAACACCGGATTATGTTACTATACATCCAGATAAACCAGAATGGTCTGATTTCTATAAAGATATAGAAGTAAGATTTGACGAAGAATGTATTTGGTCTGACGGTGACATTGGTGGTTATTGTACTGAGTTTTATAAAGATGGTATTGAAATTGGTAACATAGTAAATCCATTAGGTACTTGTATTGACGTTGGTTTTGGTTTAGAACGATTAGAAATGGTTTTGAATAAAACTACTAAGTCGAAACAAGAAACGTTAGTAGAAACCATTAAAAAGATAATTGACAGTGGTTTTGTACCTGGTAATAATAAACAAGGTTACATATTAAAGAAATTACTTAGATTATGTCATAAAGAGAACATAGTGATAGAGCATCAATTCTACCATGACGAAATTCAAAGACAAGAAAGAATTTTAGTGAAGTGGGAAAGATTAAAAGATAAACACCAGGATAAACCGAAAGAATGGTGGTGGGACACACATGGTATTGATTTAGATTTAATATAAAAAGATCCGAGATTATTCTCGGATCTTTTTTAATTCTATATTTATTTTCATAGGGATTTTATAGGAAGGACTATCTGGATTCATTGAAATATCGGTATGTTCATTTTTCCATTTATATAATGTAATCTTTTGTAAAAAGTCATCAAATTCACTATTAAGAACTTCTGATAATAATCGAAAATCAAATTTATCAAAAGTTATTACAACTTCAATATGGCTCATTTTTGGATAAGCATTGATAAACTCTACCCATTTATTATTTTTACTTTGATAATCTTCATAAGTCATAAAAACTCTTTGACCATAAGCTGAATCAAATCTCACTGAAAGTCCTTTATCAATAAATGGATAAACTAACATTAGTAAATCTTCAAACTCATCTATTGATTTTTTTAATTGGTTTGCTGGTAAATAATCTAGTCTTACTCCATTAAGAAATTCGATTCTACCTTCTCCAAATGCTGGTTCATTTTCTAATTCTGTATTTTCAAATATTCTTTTTATGTATTTCATAACATATATATTAAATTTTTTACTTACTTTTGTAAAAATTAAAATTATGGAAGTAAAAGATTTTCTTAAAAAAACAGGTTTAAAATCTTCTGAGGTTTCATTCTTCTATAAGAATAGAACTGATGATAAACCAGTAGAAGTAAAAATAATTCAATCTAGTAAGAAAGGTGAATGGGAAGTAATTAGAGAAAGTCAAATTCAAGGTAGAACTGAGTATGCTGGTTTCTTCACTACTTTCTCTACTCTTTGGATTAAAACATCATCAAGATTTTTACAAATAGGTAAATTATTAGAAGAATTAAATGCTGTTGAATAAAGATACACCGAGAAGAATTAAACAACGTCAAGATTGTCGAACTGTTAGTGAAATCAAAGATTTTATTAAACAGTATTTTGACATATATGAAAGATATGAGAATAGACAATTTGGACATCAAAGTAATTTTACTTTAGTTTATAAAGATAAGCCTAAAGGTAATAATCATACCGATATTAGTATAAAGCTTATTTGGTATAATGATGAAGAGTTAGTAACTGAGGTTAAACTAGATTGGTATAGAGGCTGGAGAGACGAAGATCGAGAATATAAAAACTATGATTGGACATTTAAGAATGAAGACTATAATGATGAATGTTGGTTTCTATGGAATGATCAGGGTCGAAGAGATATAGTTGAAAACTGTGACATATTGACAGAGATTATGAACTTCATAATTAAATACGAAGTAAATTTACCTTCTGCTTTATTAAGAGAGAAGAAATTAAAACAATTACTCGGGTTATAGTATAAGTTTATATTATTATATATCATGATGTTACATGTTTTTGAAAACACTAATAAAAAAAATTAAATAGAAAATGAACAAAATAGAATACGATCCATTTGTAACTAGACAATTCTCACAGAATTTTTCAGGTACTAAAGTATCACTAGAAATTAAAGATGAACTTTTAGAAGTGATAAATGATGCTTATGAGTATGCTTCATCTGAAACTATGTTAAACTCTGACTGGGGTTTCTGTAAGTATTTGGTTTTACCAAATGAATTCGGAGTTAAATGTGCAGTTAGAGAAATCACACTAGATATTTATCCTTATATTAGAACTGACTATGTTCAAAGAACTCCTGAGGAATTACCAATCTTGTCAAGATTTGCTCAACTACCTCCTGGATTTAAGTCACAAGAAGCTAATTATATTGTCTTAGTTCTTTACTCAAGAAGACAATTAGAAAAAGAATTTAAACCAAAAGAAGAAGGACAAGAGTTTTACTTTGATGATTCTGTTAAATGGGGTATTGTTTCGATAATGGGAACTATGGAGCCGAAACCAGATCCACTTGTACCAATTACAATAATGAGAAATGCCTTAGGTGTTGAAGAAGGTGGTAATGGAGAAACACTAGATAGAAAAGTTTATAACGAATCAGTGGAATTCTGGTCTAAATATATTTTAGTTAAGTAATGAAAAAATTTATAATCACATTTATCGTATCATTTATCGTATTCTATTTAATAGAGTATTCACTACACTATTTCTTTGATATAGATCTCGATACACTTGAATTAGGATGGCTAGGATGGCTTGGTTTCATAATTGCTTATGGATTTAAGTTTCACATCTTTTGTTGTCTTATACCTCTTATTTATACCTCGTATAAGTGTAATCATAAAAAATGTGAACACGATCACTGTAAAAAATAATTAGGTAAATACAAATATATGTTGTATATTTGCACAATAAAATAAATAAAAATATGGAACTTAAAGACATAAACGTAGATACGATTACATCAGAACAACTTTCAAAGGTTGACTTCTCAGAATTTGCTAGTTTACTAACAGACTTAAAAAGTGAACACTTAACAACTGACGAAGAAAGAAAAACTTTCTTAACTGTTTTAAAAAGAATGTATGGTGGAGACTCATTTCCACACGTTGACATTTATCTTAAAAATACTCAATCTGGAGAACTTATTGAGAAAAAGTTTGTTGATATGGTAAACGGAGTTACTCGTGTAACAAGTGAGAACTATGACTTCTTATATGATGGTAAGAAAGGTGAAATCAAATCTATTAGAGTAATGTCTAGTAAAGATAAAGATAAGTATCCTGTACAAAGAGCAATGTCTATTTTTGAAAAACAAACTTGTCTTTCTAATACAAGCTTTCAGCAAATTAAACCTAGTGAGTTTGACTCAATGGTTGGTGTGTTAGTTTATAAAGACGGTATAAGTATATACAATGTTCCAAATACAGTTTTCCATCCAACAGTAATTAAGAAAACTGATAAAACTAAGAAAGCTTTCATTAAAGAATTAAATGATGCGGGTAAAATTGTTTTATCTGGACAACACAAGTCTAACTTAACAGAAGGACAAATTGGATTTAACGAATTGAAAAAATATCTTAAATTCTCACTTTATGTAAAAGATGGTAACTACTACTACGTTGAGAATGGTAAGAAAACTGACAAACTATACACTAACTTAGACTTTAGTGATTTACTATAATAAAAAAAGGAGACATTAGTCTCCTTTTTTTATTTCTTATATTTAAACTCTTCCATAAATTCCACTGGTACTCCAAAGTAAAACTTACTATAAGTTTTCTTAATGTTCTTATACCAATCAGACTTGTAGATAAATATCATATACTCATAAATCATATCAATTGGCATCTCGGTATTTTCATACCAATACTTTTTAAATTCATCAGTAAGATTATCTTCTATACCAGCAAGTGGAACAGTTCTTATACTTCCAGGACTAGAGTTTCTATTTGCATCATAATCGGTGTATCCATAATAATCAGTTGATATTGATGTTGGATTACTTGTGAAGTAAAAAGACTCACCAGGATTACTATTTATAAGATAAACAAATGAAACCTTTTTAATACTTTCGTGTCTAAAATAAAATCTCCATTCATTTCTATGTTTTATTCTTTTATAGTTATCAATATTCTGAAATACTGATAAATCATAAGAATCTTTGATCTCATTTATATAACCTAAAATTATAGCTAGCTTCTTATCATCGATTTTACTCAAGTGATAAGAATTATTATAAGACAGCTTATCTTTTAAATTAGTAAGATTAGTTTCCTCAAAAAATATACTACATATTCTTTGCATAAAATGTTCTTTAGATTCATCTTTACAAGAAAGTAAAAAGGATTCTGCAGGAACACTACCTAAATAAGTCTTCTTAAAAATCTTATTATAAGGTATGATATTTTGATTAGCACCTAAGAAATCTTCTAATAGAACTTCTTCATCATTATATAATATAGTTTTATTATTAGTAATATTAGTAGTAAAGTGTACGAATATTAAATTCTGACTAACATTCTCGAAATTACTTTTATCAATATCCTTTATAGAAACGATATTCAAATGGTTATTTAAGAAAGTATAGAATGACTTAAATGCTTTTGTTGGATTTTGAAAGATTGTTTTCGGTAGAATATAAAAAACATCAGCTTCTTTATTTACATTTTTAATTACATCAACTGTTTTTACTATAAAGAATATACATTCTTCTTTAACACCATCAATATTATATAACCTTTTCAATCTATCAATCTCAGGTTTTCTATCTTTTAAAGATAATGCTGGAGTTCTATAAGGTGGATTACCAACTAATAAAATTCTATCACAATCTTCGATGAAATCTTTATCTAAATCAAAGTCATAAATATTCTGATTTATCAACTGACAATTATCTATCGGTACAAACTCTGAGAAAACTTCTTCATCTATCTCAACTGCAACGATCTTATTTTTATAAACTTTTCTGAATGATTTGACAAAATTACCAGAACCAAAAGATGGTTCTATAAAAACAGTTTTATCAGTAATCTGAACAGGTAGTTCTGAAATAATTTTATCAGTACCTTCTATTTTAGTATTATACTGACCAAGTATTTCTACCTTTGTATAATTATCTTTATTTGTTGCTTTCCTCATTATAAAAAATGTTTATTATTATATGAATTTATATGATTAAAGTTTCAACTTTTCCTTGTATTATCAATACAATTCACTATCTTTGTAATCTAAAATATATGAATATGAACGGAACTGTGCAAGTTGTGCTAGTAAATAAAGAAGGATTAGTATTAGGTGTATCAAGAAAGACAGATCACAATGATTTTGGTTTAATTGGTGGATCATTAGAAGACTATGATGTAACACCAGAAGCTGGTGCTTTAAGAGAATGTAAAGAAGAAACTGGATTAGATATTACTAATCTAAAATTGATATATGTAAAAGTAACTAGAGACGGAAGAATAGGTTATACTTATTTAGCAGACTACTCTGGTGAAATAGAATATGACGAACCACACATAGTTAAATGGACAACATTTAGTGAATTGATTAAAGGTTCATTTGGTCATTGGAATTTACAAGTTTATCAATCAATGTTAAATTTAGGAATAGAAGTTAAGTAATGAATAAGAAAAAAAAATTAGAAAAACTATATAAAAAACTAACAGACGGACAAAGATTTGGATTTAATTTTTTGTATGGGTCACTCGATACTATAAGTGATGATAAAATAGATAAAGCAATTTCAACTTGTGAAAAGTTTACCAGTATAAAACCTAATGTTATTACTACACTACCTGGTATCAATTTCACAACCTCAACCGCATCTGTTACACCAACAGTAACACACTGTTTGTGTGGGAATATTCCATCAAAAGGTGATATATTTTACTATCAATCAAAATATAGTAAAGTTCCACTCGAAGGTATCGTTGATATTATTTATCACGACTCAATTCGTTCTAAAAATGGTACTGCCTATAAATTTGATGAAATCATTATTAAACCAAAGTTTGTAATAAGAGACGAAATAATAAATGAAATACTAAATGGGAAAAATAACTAAAGAACAAGTACAAAAACTACAAGAACGACAAGACAATACAAGGTATCATCCTTATACATGTTGTTCTTATGATGGATGCGAACGAGATAAACAACCAAATTGGGGTGCTTTAATTCCAACAGAAGATTGTTGGATCTGTCCGTGTGGAAAATATAAACAAGAATATCGTGAAGAAACCTCAAATTAAATTTTGAGGTTTTTCTTTTTTATTCAAATAATTTATCTATATTTGTAA
>Ga0208133_1000026_pt1 | contig 58828 bp, 94 predicted proteins | sample ColrivemetaGS535_FD_187595 | JGI IMG/M metagenome (GOLD analysis project Ga0208133, IMG submission 187595) | Estuarine microbial communities from the Columbia River estuary, USA - metaG S.535 (SPAdes) (version 2) | ecosystem: Environmental > Aquatic > Marine > Intertidal zone > Estuary | place... | reverse complement strand
TCACATAAGTTATTAGGAGCAGGTAATGGTGGTTATTTTTTAATATTTACTGAGAAAAATAAAGAAAACTTATTATATAATAAGTATATAAATATAAATAAAATAAAAATATCAGAAACTGGTATAAAAAATATGTACATGTAATGAATATAGATGAATTAAAAAAATGTATTGATGATATTGATAAAGATGATTTAGTAAAATTAGAAAATATTATAAATAATAGAAAGAATATAATAATAATTGGTAATGGTGGTAGTAATGCAGTTGCTTCACATATCTCACAAGATTATACAAAAGCACTAGGTAAAAGAGCATTATCTTTTTCAGATAGTTCTCGACTCACCTGTTATATGAATGATTATGGAGTTGAACAAGCATATATTAAATTTATAGAACATTTTGCATATTCGGATACACTTATTATACTAATATCCTCATCAGGTAACTCATTAAATATTATAAATTCTGTAGAATATTGTAATAATAGTAAACTTGATGTTATTACTTTATCGGGATTTGATAAAGATAATAAATTAAACCAACTATCTAATAACTCTATTTTACACTTTTGGGTAAATAGTAATGACTATGGTATTGTTGAATGTACACACGAAATAATATTACACTCTATTATATGATATATTGTTTTGATATAGATGATACAATATGCACGACAAATAATAAAGATTATATAAATAGTATGCCTTATTATGATATGATTGAACGTATAAACTATCTTCATGATAGTGGTAATAAAATCATACTATTTACTGCAAGAGGTATGGGAAAATTTAATGGAGATGTTAAAAAGGTTTATGAGGTTTACTTTGACTTAACAACTAATCAACTAAAAGAATGGGGAGTTAAGTTTGATAATCTTTATCTAGGTAAACCATCATTTGACTACTTTATAGATGATAAAAACCTACTAATTTCGGAATTTAAAAGTATTATAAACCCAAAGATTGGATTTATAGCGGGCTCATTTGATGTTATACACCCAGGTTACATTAAGATGTTTAAAGATATAAAACAAAAATGTAATCATCTTTTAGTAGCATTACAAATAGATCCATCAATAGATAGAGTAGAAAAAATAAAACCTATATTATCTATTGATGATCGAAAGGAAATACTAGAATCAATTAAATATATTGATGAGGTTATTATATATCAAAGTGAGTTTGAACTTGAAGAAATACTTAAAAATAATAAAATTGATATTCGTTTCTTAGGTGACGATTATAAAGATAAAGAAGAATATACTGGTAAAAAATTGCCAATTAAAATAGAATTTTTAGATAGATCACACAATTGGTCTACCACAAAATTCAAAGAACTTATAAAAAATAACATATAAAAATGAAAAGAATAACTATTTGTATAACAACACATTGTATAAAAAAAGAAACAAGAGGCCCTTGGAAGGGAATTCCTAATGTATGTCCTTCTGCACCAAGTACTAAAATGATAGAGGATATACTATCTGATTTTTTCTCAAAAACAGATATTACACTAGATGACTGTCATATTCACATTGGATTTGACAAAAGAAAAGGTAGAAGTATTGATGAGGAATATCAAAATAACTTAAATATTCTCTGTGAACGTATAAATGGTAAATTGTTGGTAAATGAATCAGAAATTGATGATCCAATTGAAACTGCTCCAATAAACTTTTCAAATGTAATAAACTCAGTTGAAACAGAATATTATTTTTTATTAGAACATGACTGGATATTTACAAGATCATTCTCATTCAAATCAATAATTGAAGAAATGGATAAAAATGATAAAATAAATCTAATTAGATTTAGCCAACATGAAACTGTTATGAAATCTGCATTACATCCAGATAATGATGTATCAGAATCTGATATTTTAAGTATAAAAGTTACTGATAATATTCCGGTATTACCATCTTGTCACTTCTCCAATAATCCTTATATATGTAAAACAAAAGTATTTAAAGACTGGTGGAGTTATTTAGTCTTCCCGACACCAGAAATGGGTGGATTTGTTGAAGGACCAATGAATATTTTTTTCAAATTCACATCTGAGAAAGTTGGTTGGATAAATACAATGAAAGCATATAAATGTTTTGTATATGGTGATCCTAATGATAGTGCCTGGGTACAACACCTTAATGGTAATGTATATAGATAAATAAAAAATGATGAGTAAAATGATGAGTAAAATAAGTGTAGTAATACCAACAATGTGGAAATCAGATAAATTAGAAACTTTGTTAAATAATTTACAAAAATGTGATAGGATTGGTGAAATTTTAATTATTGATAATGACTATAGTCATAAAAATATAAATATTGATAACTATGATAAAATAATTTACTTGAAGATGGTTGAAAATATTTATGTTAACCCTGCTTGGAATTTAGGAGTTTCAAAATCTAATTTTGAAATAGTTGTTTTATTAAACGATGACATATTATTTGATGTGAACTTTTTTAATCAACTAAATGTTGCAGATGAAACAATAATAGGGGTTGCCGAACAGTCTTATAAAGATCCAAATGATAATAACTTTAGACTAGAAGAAACCGATGATAGAAATTGGGGATTTGGTTGTATGATTATTTTTAATAAAAAATATTACGTACAAATACCAGAAGAATTAAAAATTTGGTGTGGTGACGATTACTTATTTAAAAAATTTAAAAATAAATCTATTATAAAAGGTGTATACTTTGATACTACAATGAGTATTACATCCGATCTACCTATTTTTAACGAAGTTAAAAGTAATGATGAGATTTTATATAAATCAAAGTATTCAATATGAATATAGATATAGTAGATAAAATGACACAATGTTAGCAGACGAACTAACAAAATCAATTGATGCAGACATCAAAAAAATATAAAGAAATATAATGATTGTAATTGCAACGCACAATGGTAAAGAACATCTGAAAACACTTTTATCTAACCTAGAAAGTTTTAAACTAGATAAAGAAATATCAATTATAGATACAATGTCTTCTAATAAAGAGTCCTTAGATTTCTTAGATGAAATATCTACTAAAAATATCTATAATCTTAATATAAATATCTACAAAACTGAGTATAGGGGATTTGATACAGGTGCATATATCTATGCAATAAATAACTTAACAGCAGAAAGATTCTACTTTTTACAAGATTCAATTATAATTAAAGATAGAGAATTCTTTGACATTACTGATAATATACTAAAACCTGGTGTTGTTACTACGTTTATATCATTTCCATCGAACTTTTATAATATCGAACAATATAACTATTGTAAATCAACATTTAATACAACCGATTATGATACTGGAATATTCGGACCAATGTTTTCAATTCTAAATGAAGATATTCAGAAGATAGATAAATCTTTACTAGTATATCCAAAAAATAAAGAACAACAAATGGCCATGGAAAGAGCCTGGTCAATAATATTTAAAAAATATAACTTGTCTATTAGACCAATTGAAGGTGAAAAGGATGATGATAAACTATTCAATGATAAGTATAAACTATTTACGAAAAAATTCCCATATAGATTATGAAGTTACACAAATTAGATAATATGTTTAAAGGTTGGTTTATTGGTGACTTTGAACCAAGTTTATTTAATGCCGATTTTGAAGTTGGTGTTAAAGAGTATAAGTCAGGTGATAAAGAACAAAAACATTATCATAAACTTGCTAAAGAGTTTACCGTAATAATATCCGGTAAAGTTAAAATGAATGATATTGAGTACATAAAAGGAGATATAATACAAATCGATGAAAATGAATCCACTGATTTTGAGTGTATTGAGGATACAATAACTGTTGTTGTTAAAACTAAAAGTATAAAAAATGATAAATATATAAATGATTAAATTAGTAGTATTTGACCTAGATGGGGTTTTAATAGATACACGAGAAATACACTATGAAGTTTTAAATAAATCTTTAAGTAGTATTGATGAGAAATATACTATATCACATAAAGATCACTTGTCTAAGTTTGATGGATTATCAACAAATAGAAAATTAGAAATACTTTCTAATGAAAGAGGTTTACCTAAAGAATTACATAAAGTAATTTGGGAAAAGAAACAAGAACTAACTATAATAGAATTAGAAGATAAAATTAAAAGATCTGATAAATTGATTAATATAATTACCATATTGAAATCAAAGGGTATTAAGGTTTATGTTGCCTCTAACTCTATTAAAAAAACCATAGAAATATCACTTAATAAATTAGGAATATCAGATTTAATAGATGGTTTCTTATCTAATGAAGATGTATTAAGTCCTAAACCACATCCCGAAATTTATATGAGATGTATGATAAATGAAAAGGTTATGCCGAGTGAAACTTTAATTATAGAAGATTCATATATTGGTAGATTATCCGCAATTTCATCTGGTGCAAATATTTGTTCAGTAAATAATCCAGATGATGTAACAATTGAAAAAATAGAGAAGTCACTAAAGAATGAGTTAAGAGATATTAAGTGGCATGATGATAAGATGAATATTCTAATTCCAATGGCTGGTGCCGGTAGTAGATTTTCAAATGCCGGTTACACTTTTCCAAAACCTTTAATTGAAGTTGATGGAATACCGATGATTCAAGTAGTAATTGATAATTTAAACATAGATGCCAACTTCATATATATTGTTAGAAAAGAACATTATGATAAATTTAACTTAAAGTCATTTTTAAATGTAATAACACCTAATTGTAAAATTATAATGGTTGATGAGGTAACTGAAGGTGCTTGTTGTACTACTTTACTTGCAGAAGAATATATTAATAATGATAATTCATTATTAATTGCAAACTCTGATCAATTTATAGAATGGATATCAGGTGAATATTATCACTCTATAAACACAAATGGTGTTGATGGTAGTATTTTAACATTTGAAAATACACATCCTAAATGGAGTTATGTTAAGTGTGATGATTATGGTAATGTTGTTGAATTAAAAGAAAAGGAAGTAATAAGTAATAATGCAACGGTTGGAATATACTATTGGAAGTCAGGCACAGAATATGTAAAATATTCTAAACAAATGATAAGTAAGAATATAAGAGTAAATAATGAATTCTATGTTGCACCAGTATATAATGAGGCAATTCAAGATGGTAAGATAATTAAAACACATAAAATTAAAAAGATGTGGGGGTTGGGTACACCAGAAGACTTAGAATACTACTTAAAAAATTATAAATAGAATGATTTATATAGCACATAGAGGAAATACAAATGGTAAGTTTGAATCTTATGAGAATGAACCAAATTATATTGATATGGCAATCAAAAAAGGATTTGATGTAGAGATTGATATTTGGTGTATTGATAATCTAATATATCTCGGACATGATGACGCTCAATATGGTATAGACTTTAGATGGTTACGTGATAGAATAACAAAATTGTGGATACATTGTAAAAATTTAGAAGCAATGGTCCTATTAAAGAATTGTGGATATGATGCTAATTACTTTTGGCACCAGGAAGACGATTTCACTATTACTTCAAAGGGATTTTTTTGGACATATCCTGGTAAAGAACTAAGTAGTAATTCAGTTGCAGTAATGCCGGAAACTAAAGAATTTAAAGACATTGACAAAGCATATGCAATATGTTCTGATTATGTAGAAAAATATGTGTAAATATGAATATAGATATAGAAGCTAAAATGACACAAATGTTAGCCGATGAGTTAACAAAGTCAATTGATGCGGACATCATTAAAGAACTATTTGGTAAAAGAAATAGGAGAAAGTCTAAGATTAAAAATATCTTTAAATAATCTGAATAATCTGAGGTACATTACCAAGTTCAAGTACCTTACTTTGATTAAGTAAGAACTCAATATCATAAAAGTTAAAGTGAAAAGTAATTGTAAATTCTTTCGCATTAACTTTTTGACTAGAGTAGTTGAAAGTATTCTCAGATAAAGATTTAAGTATTATTTCATAAAAACGAATTACATAAATTGCATCCCTATGTATATCAACACAAGTAATTGTAAACGGTTCTAAAAAAGCATTATCTGTATCTAAATAATGTTTACTCATAATATCAAACATCAACCAGTAATTTAGATCAGAATCAACTGATCTAAATGTAACAGTTAAATCATGTGTAGTTGGTATATCTTGAATATTTTTTGCAGGTTTTAAGAATCTTTCTTTACCTCTAACTTCAATACGCTTAACTAATTCAAATGATATTCCAGGAAAATTTACACCCTTAATAGTAGAGTTCAAATAATCAATAACATTCTCATACTGAACCCAATTCTTTTCAAGAATTGGTGTATAAGTATCTATAATCTCAGGCTTTAAAAAAGCTTGAGGTAGATTAAATATAAACTGACTTGCCTGACTGGATAATCTCATTTGTTACATATTATTTTTATGATGTTGCACCCGGTTTTATAATAGGAGCTTGTTCATTTATTAGTTTTCTTGTTACAATTGCAGTTTCTTTAGTTGTATTTGGATCTAAAATAATACTTGGATTATTTGCTTGCATATTAGCTGCTTGATCATTTAACGCATTTACATTTGATCTACTGTCATATATCTTAAATAAACCTGTATATATTACCGATGTAGTAGATTGGCTCTTACCTGTTATATAAAATATATTTATACCATTATCATATATCTTTTTAATCTCCGCAAATCTGTTTTGAGTTATTTTAAATATGACTTGACCAATTGCTAAATTGATATCCCCTGACTCTGTAAATAAAGGAAATGTAATTTGATTTTGATCATTCTTTATAACAAAACTAATTTCACTTATACTAGTCATATTAAAGTAATCTGGCTTACTCTCAGGTCCAGTTGCAATTGAGAACTTAATAACATTATCAAATGGATAAAGTAAGATTTGAATCTTACCAAAACCATAGAACATAGTATTATTGAAAAGTGCATTATCAGATTTAGCAATTATATTAAATCTATCTATTAAAACAGGAAAAGGAACTTTAATTGTTTCAATAACTACACCATTTTGTGAACTTAGATTATTCATACCTTGAGAATTACCGTTGCCATTATTATTTATACCATTACCTGGAATACCTGTACCAGTGTTACCTAATACTAATGACCCATTTGCATTACCTAAACCACCGATTAAAGTAGTATTGATAGATGATTTAATATTATAGATTTTTGGTTTAGAAACATTCTTAACATTGATTTTCATCATGTTTATTGCATATTTAGATAACTCATCTTGTAACATACCATAAGAAGCTCTTCTAATAATTGTACTATCATCAACTGAATCAATAAGTCTCATCTCAACATCAATTATAGCGGTTGTAGAAGAGTATTTTATTATAGGTCTATATTCTATTGTTTCATTAAAATTATCTGTTACAGTTATCGTGGTAGTTTTTCCACGAATATTTTGTTCATATAAAGTAATATCATATTGAACATAATAATTTCTATCCAAAGTAAATGAATCATCAATAAATTTTTTGAAACCATATATTGTATCATTATAAATACCATATATTTCAAAGAAATCACCATTTGGAGAGTGTTGAATTACTAATCCTAATCTTTCAAATTCTGGTGACTGAGGTATTGATGTTGTATTGTTCGCACTTAATAAATAAGATTTAACACTATTTATTGTTTGTATATTAGTTATGAAATGAAAGTCAATAAAGATTGGTGCGGTTGAACTTAAACCGATATTATCAGTAAGATTATAGTTTATACTATTTTCTTTTGGCTTACCATCTAAAATCTGAGAAGACAATTCACTTAATGCAGGAATGTCAACTGTGATATTCTTACCCCATAATTTTTCTTGAAATAATAGGGGTGGTGATGTAAAGTTTAATAAATATTGTTGTTCTATAGAAGTCATATCAAAGTAAAAATTTGATAAATCATATATTTTACTATTTGTATAATCATGTGCATAAACTTTTATATAGAATCCTAAATATTCACCAAAAGTCCAGTTTATTGGTAGGTGAATTTTTAAAGTATCATGTCTTAATGGATTACCTGATGTATAATCCTTTACTTGTAAAAATGAATAGTTATTAGAAATAATACCAGGATTCTGTGTTGGTGAAGAACTTACTTTACCATATCTCCCAGAGATAGTATCAAGTTTAAATAGTTGATTATTTATATCATTACCAGTTATACTTGACGGGTTGCCCATATAAGCATTTGTTTTATATTTAGAATTAACTAAAATACTATATGGTTCAGATATTAGATTTGAATCATTATAGATATACTCCAATAGAATATTTTTGTCAAGTTTGATGTATTTAGAAATCTTAGACATTTGTTATAGAAACAATATTTTATTGTATATATTAAAAAAGAAAACCTTTCTTATGAAAGGTTTTCTTTAATTAATCTATCTTTAACGGATTCAATTATCTGTTCATCGGTTAAAGTAAAGTGTTTTTCTTTTATTTTTCTAAATAGTTCTTGTTCTTCTAATGCCAATTTCTCAATCTCTTTGTTTAAAGGATCTACCAAATCTTCTAGTGATTTTCCTTCATCGTCTACCTCTTGTAGTGCTTTCATTAGTTCATTTAAAAAATACTCTGTATTATTTGAACTTGTTTTTGAATTTCTACTTTCTTTAGCTTCTTTTTCAATCTCTTCAATTCTAGCAAGTGTTTCATCTAACTTATCAGATACCCTCTGTGCTTTCTTTTGATAAAGATCCATATTATTAGATAACTTTAAATAAGTTCTTCTAATCCTTACTGCGTTTTGTAAAAATACCTCATCAACCATTATTTAACTACTTCTTTTTTTACACGTGGTTTACGTGGTGCTCTAGGTTTAGTAACCTTAACAGGAGTCTCAGGAACTTGTGTAACTGAATCTGTTATCTGATCATTTATCGGTGTTGGAAATGCAACTTTGTCTTCACCATAAACTAAAATATTTATTTTACCTTTAATCATATCTTTAATAGTTGCTGGGTTTTTCAAAAGTTCATTTGTAAATTCATCTGCTAAGAAATCAATAATACTTGTCTCATAAGAATCCTCCATCATTTCGATAAAATCTAAACGAGGAATTTTATTCTTAATATCTAAATTGATATTAAACTCAACAATTCTTTTTACTCCTTTAAACATTTTAATAATAGGATCTTCAACTTCTACTCTTTGAACTGGTTGAACATACTGCTCTTCTCTACTTACTTCAACACGTTGAACAACTTCTTCTTGTATGGTTTGTTGATATTGTGGTACTCTTGGTAACTCACTTTCAGATTCTTCACCTAATATCTTTGCGAACGCTTCATTTTGTCTTTGTAAAGATTCTACTGGTGGTGAAACAATACCATACTTTGCAGCTAAAGCTGCTTTCTCATCTTCTTCTGATGACATCGAAATAAGAGATTCTTCTTGTTCAACACCTCTTGGGACATCAATTCGATTTACACCACCAACATTTATCTCACCATTGTCATCACCTATTTGATCTTGTGGTATATTTTTAATCTTTTCTGCTAATATATTATAAGCACCTTGATTATTAAAGAAACTCATTGGATCAATCTCTTCTGTATATAGTGCAGGATTCATAAGTGCAGTAACATTTAATTTTTGTTTGTTTTCTAAAATTGCAATGTTCTCAAATGAATCAATAACGGTAACTATTTCACCAGTTAAGTTATTTTTAAAACTTTTATTTGCTAAACTCATAGTTTATTTATATTTTTTTTCAGTCTTCCTTAATAGATTATATTAAATAATTATTAAAAGTTCTGATTATACTCAATAAAAAAATCCCTATAAATAGGGATTTTTTATTGTTTAAGATTAAATCTTACAAGTCACTAAAGAAATCATCTTCATCTTCTGTAGTAGCAGTTGCACTTGTTGCAGTGTTTGTAAAACTATCTTCAAATTCAAAGTCTTCTGAAGCTGGTTTAGCTTGTTGAGCAGTTGGATAAGTAGAAGAAGATTTACCAGTTAAGAAATTACCAATTTCACTGATTTTTGATTGTTGTTCGTCAGTTAATTGTTTCGGAGCAAAATCTTCAAGTTCATTAGTTCTATCAAGTAAATACTCTTTTACTTTACCTTGAGCAGCTGGATCAATTTTACCTTCTACAAGTGGAGCGTTTTTGAAAACTGCTTTATCTTTAAAGTAGATTGGTAAAGAAGTAGCTTCAGGTTTGAACATACTCATTTTGTAATCTGGGTAAGTTTCGTCTCCTGTTTGGATTTCTTTAACAACTAATACGAAATCTTTACCAGCTGATAAATCAAATACGTTACAAGGAACACCAGAGATTTCACCATTTTTCTCAGCAGAGATTTTATCTTTAATAGTTTTACCGTATTGGAAAATTAAAATTTTACCAACTAATTCTGGTTGTTGATCATCTTCTATTACTAATACGTAAGAGTAATATTTTTTAGAATACTTCAATTGTTTTGATTTCTCAATCAAGATTGCATTCTTTGAGTTTTGCATTGTGTAATACAAATCTGTTAAAGGACATTTCTCATTAAAGTTTTTCGGTGAATCAAACCATCCACTTAATTCTTTTTGATTTTTGATGTCCACGTAATGCGTTATCTTTTCAATCGCGGATTGGCCTATCTTTCCTTCTTGTGTTAAGTTTGGAAGAAAACGAACCACACTACGCCAGCCCTTCTTTTTGTCTTTACATTTTGATAAATCTACACGGTAGATTCCGTCATTGTTTGTTGCTTTTGTTTCATTCAGAAAGTCCATCTTGGCATCGAGCCCTCCGTTAAATAATTCGTCTAATTCATTCATAATTGCTTTTAATTGTTTTTCTATATCGGTTTAACCCGATTACTTATTATATAAAAAAGATTGAAAAAAGTTTATATTTTATTAGGTTATTTTTAATTTTTTTTTTATATACTCGTCAATTAGTTTTTCAATAACTTTTGACTTGTCATATAGATTTTCATCTATATGTTTTTCAAATACCTCGTATAGGTCCGGATCCATACTAAAATAAATCTTAATCTTTCTTTTACCTTTTTCTTTCATAAGTCTTTTATATTTTTTATACTTGTTTGTTTAGTGTGAGTATCTATTTCCTTTACTTAAATTATCAAATTGCCATAAAGGTTGAAAGTTTGTATATTTATTCATCTCATATACTTTCTCTTCTGTATCTGCCCAACTTATTGGTTCCTTATGGTCTAAGTGCCACTCCCCATGGTTCTCCCAAGACATACCTTCTAAAAATTGATCCTCAATATATTTCATAAAATACTCAAATGAACATCCTAAAATATCTCTACTTTTATCTTTTTTAGAATAACCCATTCTATTTATAGAATTATAAATAGAATTTCTTATAGTGAATGTTAATTTATATAAAGGATCATTATTTTTTCTATCCCTTATTTTTTCATTTATTCTATCTCTATTATTCTCTCTGTATCTTCTCCAGTTATCTCTACTCATAGTCCTAGTTCTTTCCATAAAGTTATCATCATCTTTAAGGTTATTATATCTTAATCTCGCCTTTTCTTTAATTTCTTCTTTATTATTAACATAATGTTTTCTTTTCTTATCATTAATAATATCTCTATTATCTTCATTATATTTTCTTTTTTGTAATATAATTTTCTCTCTGTTTTTGTCATGATAGATTTTATTCTTCTCTTTAATACACATTTTACAATCATTTCTAAACGTATCGGAAGTTCTTTTATGGAACTCTGTTAATTCCTTTTCTATTTCACATTTACTACACTTTTTCATATTATTATATATTAAATAAGTGTTTCTCCCTTTTCTACTTTTTCTCCCTTATTTGACAAAAAAAAGTCTAACATTTGCTAGACTTTTACTTTATTGTTTATTTTTAAAACTTCATATCTAATATGAACTCATAACTGATACCTCTATCATTATGAGTAACATTTAAAGTGTGTGTAAATGCAGTAATTGGAAATTCTTCACCGAAGATACTTTCATCTTTGAATTTTGCTTGTAAGTGTTTAAGACCAGTTTCTATATCAAGAAAGTCATTGCTAAGTCCATTAAAAGTTGCAGCATAACCAGATAAAGTTTTATCTGATTTAGCATAGTTACCTACAATTCTATATCTACCATAGAATCCAACGTGATCTGCTTTGTTTACTTTAGATATAGATGTTTTGGCATCACGATCAAGTGCTTCTACAAAGTATTCATCTAATAAGTCTTTAGTATCTTCTAAGATCTCAGGAAAGATAGTTTTTAAATATAACATATTCTGTTTACCAAGATTAAGTTTTCTTTCTACTTCTTCATGCCAAGCTTTTTGGAATTTACCAACATCATTACCTTCTTTATCATATAAATGACCTTCTTCAAATGCCTCGTTATACTTTCTTAATTTCATTACTTTGATCTAATACTTTTTATCCTTTCGGTTTGATACTTAGATATATCTATATTATTATACTGATTTAATAAATCAACTATTCTTTTATACATTTCTATCGTAATACGACAATCCGTTAATGCATCATGATAACCAGACATATTGATTCCAAGTGCTGGTCCAACTTTACTCATCGAAGATGAGATTAAACCGTTATCTCTTGTTGAAGTTCCGATACCATCTACCATTTTTTGATAAGTTACATCAGTTTCTGCTAGCTTTTGAATAAGAGGTAAGAAATATAATTGAATCAACATTTTAGTGTCTAAGACTTCATTTGTTATTTTATGACCGTATCTACCAGATAACATTTGCATGTCAAATCCAGCATTCTGTGCAACTAATAAACAAGGTGAGAACTTACTCATCCAACCAAAGAACTCATCAACGATTTGTCTTTCCTCTTTATATTTATAACCACCTGATCCATAATGATTGAAACTTAATATTCTTCTGTTTCCACCATCTGGTTGATTATACCTTGTCTTTAATTCAGAAGTTAGTTTAATTTTCTCATCGAAAGAACCTATCTCATCAAATGTATTAGAACTGAAATTATATTTAGTCACAAGAGAAGATACTTGTGTTAGTTGTTCTTTTTTAGGACCTAATAAACCAGTCGTTTCCGTATCTAACCACAACCAAGGTAAATTAGACTTACTTTTAAGAAAGTTTAACATTTCTGGTATGGTTTTATACCACATTTTATTTTCGTTTAACTTATATAAACTATCCTCACCTTTATGAGAATATGTTATTGTATCAATTCCATTTATTTCTAATCTTAAATCTTTACAATACTTATCACCAGTACCTTTCTTAATATAACCAATTGTTATATGAGGATTAAATGAATGTTTATTATAGTTAGGTAAGTGAGAACTTAAATAGTTATGCACTTTCTTTAAATAAGGATTTTCTTCTACTTTGATAACTAATATATCATAATTGTTACCATCAAAGACTTCTATATTCTTTGTAACTATATTTATTGGTTCATCTTTAACAACTCCATCTAATTGTTGTTTGACTTCATCAAAAGTTACATCATTTTTAATTGGATAAAGTAAAGTTAGGTGAGCTCTTTTTTGAAGACCGAATGGTATACTACCACCTTGTACATCATAAATATCTTCTTTATCTATTATTGATAAAATATCATCCCAATTAGAAATTGGAAGTTCTAACATTATACAACCATTTTTATAAGCAAATGATTCAAATAGATTATACTTTATTATGTTTTTCATTATTTCTTTACTTTACCTTGTTTCTTTTCATAATCTAAGTTAAACTTAACTGCAGGTTTAGGCTCTGGGGCAAATGGTCCAATTAAATGTTTTAGATTCCAAGAAGGAACAAACTTTTTATTGTGTTTTTCATAATCTTCATAGGACTCAATACCAGTATCAATAGGATTTTGAATATAATCTATATTCGCACCTTGTTTATTCATATCAGATATTCTGTTACCAATATCAGTCTTTGCCGATATTTTCATAACTTTTTTTAACTGATCTACAGATTGTTGTCTGGGAAGTGCTTCGTTTACTTCATCAAACTCATTAAATTTTAATATTTTCATAAGTTATATATTAAAATCTATAACTAAAAAACCCACTCGAAAGTGGGTTGTTTTTAGAAATCTTCATTAAGATTATCAAAGTCAATTACTTTATCAGAAACTTTTTGATAATCACCATTTCTTTTCTCAAAGAAGTTTACTTTACCTTGTAAAGATAACATTTCCATAAAGTCAAAAGGATTTTCAGAATTGTAAACTTTAGAACAACCTAATTCAACTAACCAGAAGTCAGCAACGAACTCGATATATTGTGACATAAGTTTTTCATTCATTCCAATTAAAGATACTGGTAATGAATCAGAAATAAATTCTTTCTCAATTTCTACTGCATCACAAATGATTTCTTTAATTCTTTCTTCTGTTACTTTATTTTGAATATATCTATTATGTAGTAAACAAGCAAATTGACAATGTAAAGCTTCGTCTCTTGAGATTAACTCATTAGAGAATGCTAATCCTGGCATTAAACCTCTTTTCTTCAACCAGAAGATTGCACAAAATGATCCAGAAAAGAATATACCTTCAACTGCAGCAAATGCTATCAATCTTTCTGCAAATGATTCAGAATCAATCCATTTTAAAGCCCACTGAGCTTTCTTTTGAACTGAAGGAACTGTATCAATTGCATTAAACAAACGATCTTTCTCATCATTATCTTTGATATAAGTATCAATCAATAAAGAGTAAGTTTCCGAATGTACATTCTCCATAGCAATTTGAAATCCGTAAAAAGATTTTGCTTCTGGGTATTGTACTTCTTTTAAGAAGTTTTCTGCTAAGTTTTCATTTACGATACCATCTGATGCCGCAAAGAAAGCTAATACGTTTTTAATGTAATGTCTTTCATTATCATTTAATTTTTCATCCCAGTCAGTCATATCCTGTGCTAGATCTATTTCCTCGCTCGTCCAAAATGACATTTCCTCCTGTTTATACATTTCCCATATGTCATGATACTTCAACGGGAACATTACAAATCTGTTAGGATTTTCGGTCAATATGTGTTCTTTTTCCATAATTTATTTTTAATTTGTTTTTTTTATATACTATTTTTTTATTAAGTTGTCTAGAAAGTGAAAACACCAAGGAGCGAATTTGGTGTTTTCTTTATAGCCTAAACTACAACCGGTCCTAAGAGTGGGTTCAATGACCCCCGGTTATAAATTATATATTAAAAATATATTGATATGTTTCAAACTTTTTACTGAAATAACATAAAACATAAGTAAATAATTTATTGTCTAATTAAAAACCAAAACAATGGTAAAACACGAAATTAAAGTAGAGTTTTCTGACTCTACTACAATCCAAACACTTATCGAGAAATCTTACTTTGAAGAAGGATTCAAAGGGAAAATCTTAGGTAAGAAAAACTTCCTAACAATTGATGAGAGTGATGAAATCAATCACACAATCTTTAAAGGACTTAACAACGCAACAGTTAAGATCACTAACGAAATCATTGATGGTTCAATGAGATTTATGGTTGATGAAACTGAAGGTGAAGTAAGACTTTATCCTATCTCAATCTATTGTGTTAAAGAAGAAAAATATACCTTCTACTAAATGAAGAAATTCGACTGGAATGACATCACAATAATACCAGATACTCTGAGTACTATTGCTTCTCGTAGTGAGATAAATCCATTACAAAATGGAAAGCTTCCTATCTTTACTGCACCAATGGATATGGTTATCGATGAGAATAACATATCTGAATTTGAATTAAACAACGTAAACATTTGTTTACCGAGAAATGTTAAATTCGATAGTTTAAAGAATGATAATTACTTCTATTCTTATGGTCTTGATGAAATGATTGTGTTATTCGAGTCTGGTAAAGATCTACCTAAAAAAGTGCTAATTGACGTGGCTAACGGCCATATGCTCAAACTTTGGGAAATCTCTAAAAGAATAAAAGAGAAATATGGTAATAACATTGAGCTAATGGTTGGTAACATTGCTAACCCTGATACTTATAGAAAGTATTGTGAGATTGGTGTTGATTGGATCAGAGTTGGTATTGGTGGAGGTTCTGCTTGTACTACATCTGCAAATGTTTCAATACATTTCCCAATGGCCTCATTAGTAAATGAATGTTATGAAATCTCTAAAGAGTTTGACAATCCTACTAAAATCTTAGCGGATGGTGGGTTTAGAAGTTTCTCTGATATAATTAAAGCGTTAGCACTTGGTGCTCATGCTTGTATGTTAGGCGGGATATTCAACAAATGTTTAGAAAGTTGTTCTGATAACTTCTTAAAAGATTCTGTTGGTTTATTTCATTTAATAGATGAAGAACGTGCAATCACTAATTTCAATAGTGGTATAGATGTTTGGAAGTATTATAGAGGAATGTCAACGAAAGAAGTTCAAAAGTCTTGGAATAGGAAAGAACTTAAAACTGGTGAAGGTATTTCTAAATACAACAAAGTAGAATACACCTTATCTGGATGGCGAGAAAACTTTACAGATTATTTAAGATCTGCAATGTCTTATTCTAATAGTAGAACTTTAGAAGAGTTTATTGGTCAAGCTAACTGGGTTAAAATATCACAGAATGCTTTTGATAGATTTAATAAGTAAAAGAAAAACCACTCAAATGAGTGGTTTTTTATTTTTCTAAGTAAAATGTTATCAATTGCCAGTATATATAAGTGAAGTTTATATTTTTATTTATTTTATCAGTTTCTGTATCACCTGTTTCTATTTGATAACTACAATTAGGGTATTGTTGTTTTACTAATGTTAGACAAGATAAAACTTCTTCATATGTTTCATTTACATAATTATTATACTGTATCATGTTCTTAATAACATTTTCACTATCATTATTAGTGAACGGTGGTGTAATTTCTTTTATTTTAGTTACTTGTGAAGGTGGTCGTAAATCAATAAAAAGTGCCATTGAAGGTTTATGACCATACTCACTATCTTCTTCTGTTATTTCCGAAATACTCTCATCATCTAATCCATAACTTTCAGATCTCTCAATCATATTGATAAAGCAAGATTTAACATAATCATAGAAGTCATCTCTATTATGTTTTCTTATCTCCTTTTCACGTTCTTCTCTTTCCTTGGTCCACGTACGTTGATCTGAATCATCACCCCAAGCTTCGTTATACTTCCTAATTTTCATCTTCTGATCTAACATCCCAAGTATCACCTAAGTCGGAAAAATTTACCGTACCTAATTTTCCTTTTTCTAATGGGATTCTTTTAATATTTTTTGGTAACATAAAAACTAAGTTTACATAAGCATCAAAGGGGTTATTGTTCTCATACCCTTCTCTTTCTATATTAAACTCAACCTCTATATTTGGATATTTTATTTTTACTTTTTTTATACAAGTATTTATCTCATCATAAAAATCATAAAGTTCTTTACTACATTTTAAAATATCATCAAGAGTCTTTCTTTTATTTGTATTTTTAAAACCATCTTCAATAGAATGCTCTATACCTGGTAAATTAGGCATTAGTTCAATATACTTTCTACCATCTTGATCAGTATCAACTTCAATATCACAACCTTGATCGATAAAATCAACAAAACACATCTCGATATAATCAGTGTCTAATTCTTCTGTACTTTCAAAAATTCTTTTTAAATGTTTCATATTATTTCTTTACCATTACAAACCAAGAAGAGTTTGATTGTGCCTTGATTTCTTCTTCTACCTCTTTATATTCTGCCTGACCTTGTGTTATTAAGTTGGCATGATTTATCTTAACACCACCTGGTAATGTAAAATCATACATACCAATCATATTTCCTAATTGAACTTTTGCCCAACCAACACAATACTTATAGAATAAATCATCTTTAAATAAGTTTTCTTGTGGAATATTAGCATAAGCTTCAATAATCACATCATGTTCAACTTTTGTTAAAATATGTAATCTATGGTTTAATTGATTAAATGAGTATTTAAGTGTATATTTATTTAATTGGTTTAACATATCAGACATATTATCTAACATTGTTTTATAAACTCCTAACTCTCCAATTGTTGTAACATAAGAAGATAAGTAAGGTTGATTAGTAACCCCTAAATTTACAGATAAGTTTGGTGTATTGATACCTAGTTGAAAAAGTGATGCTCCTTTTACTTCATATAAGTAAATAACAGATTGTATCTCACAAGGAACACTTATATAACTATATTTTGTAAATTCTTCAGAAGTAAACGCCTCTCTTTTAAGAAGAAAGTACATTTTTTGTACAGCATATTGAGACCATCTATAGAAATAAGGAAGAGCACGAGTTTCAATTATTTGACGTAAATTTGCATCAGGTAAAGTTTTTGGTAAAGCACAAGAAACACTTATTTCAGTTTGCACCAAATCTATAAATTCATCTATTGTTAAACCACCTTGATAAGGAATGTAATCTGCCATAAAAATTTTAATATTTATTGTATATATTAAATTTTTATATTATCTTTGTATCACTAAAAAAGATAGAAACTATGAACTCAATCGGAAAAATAACAAAAGAACAAATCATCAAATCAAGAAAGAAAGCTTCAAGAGAAATGGAGATCGAAGCTAATGCTGGTTGGGTAGCAACTCATAAAGTACACAAGTCTCAAAAAGACTATAACAGAAAACCAAAACATAGAAACTTAGAATTTTAATGGAATTTAAAATAACCACAAAATATCAGCACGGAGTAAAATCTAAGAATGGTAGACGAATAAACTATCGTCTTTACTTCTTAAATAATATTCTAATTTACAGACAACGAGTTCCATTTGATCAAACTATGGAATTAGGATGTCAAGGTAAGTATTTTTTCACAAATGAGTATATACTCAATGGGAATCTATACCAAACAAGAACTACTGACAAAGATGAAAGAAGTATTTACTTTCCACTTTCCAAAAAAATACTAAAAGAATTAGGAGTACCTAATGATTTAAAAATAGAAATATAAAAAGCCATATTATTTTAATATGGCTTTTATTTTTTCTTTTCTTTCTATATTCTTTGATAAATTTACTTTTAACTCAAACCATTGACCTTTTGAGTACATATTATTGTTACCTGTATTTGAATCAAAATACATATCACCATCTTTAGGATTACTTGGTGGTGAACCAAAAGAATAAGCATTACTCATCAACATTATTAGAAATCATTTTTGCTAAGTTAGGATCATTAAAATTAGTTCCATTAAAGAAAAGATAAATACCTTTTAGCCTCTTCACTTCTAAAATTGCCAATTCTTCTGTTTCAAATATATTCAACATAACAGGAACTGATTTTAAATTACCTTGTTCAAATATTCTATGTTCACCTTCAATATTGTTAAAATATCTGAGTTCAATCACACTAAAATATCCAGTTTCTCCTTTATTTATCCTATATTGTATAACATAAGGTTTATTACTATACTCTTTTGTAAATATAAGAGCATCAATACATTCTAACATAACTTCATCAGTATAGAACTTTCTAATATTTTCCAAATCTCTTTTAGACTTTGATTGATTTATACTACACCAAAATAAACTATCTAATGTAGTTACTTGTAAATTAAACATTAAAAATTACCAGCATTTTTTAGTTTTTCCAATATTGCTTTTTGTTCAAGATTGATAGACTTTGGTATTCTAATTCTAATATTTATTACTAAACTTCCCATACCTTCGTGAACATCTGGAATTCCTTTACCATTTATTCTTATAATTTTACCATGTTCTGTACCTGGTTCAATAGCTACTATTATATCACCGTGTGGTGATTTGACAGATACATTGGCTCCAATTATTGCATCAATAACTGAAATCTCTACATCAACTATAATGTTACCACCTTCTCTTCTGAAATACATTTCTCTAGTTTCATCAAAGACAATATATAAATCACCAGGAACACCATTAACTACATGATTTCCGAATCCGGCCATACTCATTTGCATTCCATTTCCAACACCTTTAGGTATTTCAACATCAACAGTTTGTTCTTTTACAGTTGTTCCGTGTCCATGACAAACATTACACTTGTTAGCTATTTGATTTCCACTTCCATTACAGTCAGGACAACCTGAAACATTTCTAATTTGTCCAAATGGTGTATTTTGAACTACAGTTCTTTGTCCAGAACCATTACAAGGAATACAAGTTCTTAAATCAGAACCACCTTTCCCACTACAAGGACTACAAGGTTCATGTCTTTTATATTTTAATTTCTTTGTAACACCATTGATTATTTCTTCAATAGTTAAAGAAACTTTTATTCTTAAATCAGAACCTTTTGCTTGTCTTTGTTGTTGATGTCTTTGACCTCCACCAAATATATCTCCAAATTGACTGAAAATATCATCCATGTTGAAACCGTGACCTCTTCCACCACCGAATGGATTACCTCCACCAAATGGATTTCCACCACCATCTGCAGAACCGAATCTATCATAATTAGATTTCTTACCTTCATCTGAAAGTACATCATAAGCTTCTGCAGCTTCTTTAAACTTTACTTCTGCTTCTGGGTTATCCGGATTTCGATCAGGATGCCACTTCATTGCCATTTTACGATAAGACTTCTTAATCTCATCTTCTGATGCTGTTTTATCAACACCTAGTACGTTATAATAATCTTTTGCCATATTTTATGTTAATATTTTTTCTAATTTTATATCTCTATATATTTGTTTGGTTGTATCCGTCAGTCTAATACTGACCCATCTGTTATACTTTATAATAAACTCATTATTGTTTATCATAGAAGACATAATTGGCATTTCATCAATTATATCCTTGAATATAGTTTCTGCATCTTGTATCATCCAATTTTCTATTTCTGATAATCTTTTACAGAAGTAATCCATAAATGGGGTAGCTGTATCAATAACGTTACCTAAGTAATTATCAGAGTTAAATCCGTGTGGTGCACCCTCAGATATTTGTACATACCAATTAATCATTTATTATTCTCTTTAAATTTTTATCTCTTGTTGCCAATTTCATATCAGCATCAACTGTTTCTGAGTTATAAGCTTTATGAAATAAACCTGCAATATAATTATCAACTATGAGTTGTAATGTTTCTTGTGTCCTATCTAAATTATCAAATATCTCTAATTTATTTGAAGACTTTGGTATAATTAAAACCAAATAATCTAAAAATTCATCTATATCAAATAATAATTCAAATAATTTTAATCTTTCTTTTTTTAACATAGAAGGTGGAGAAACATAAACTTTACCCCACACTCTTCTAATTGTCGGTAGAATAAAATCTAATAGATCATCATCACCGTCATATAAAGTTCCCTGAAACTCAAACCCTTTAAATAAATAAAGTTTCTTATCAATAACATATTCCAATAAATCTCTGAATTCAGATGTATTTTTAATACCTTGACACAACGTATCAAGAATTATTTCTCGATACGATGCGTTTTTATTTATTTCTAATATTGAAGGTTTAGTGTTCATTATTTACCTAAAACAACTTTTGGATATCTGAAAGGTTTACCATTTAAGGTGTAACCTTTAGATACTACGTCTATAACTTTTTTAGCACCTGTTTCAGTTATACTGATAACTTCGTGTAAATCCTCATCATAAGTTTCGGTTTGAATTGGTTCAATACCCTGTGACTTTAAGAAAGTTTCTAATTTTTGTGCAATTAACAAAACTCCCTTATCAACTTTATCCATTGATTTCAAAGCTAATGTAACGTCATTATCCATATCAATAACAGATGATAACATTTTAGTTTTTGTATTTAATACTAACTCTTCTTTATCTTTTTGAACTCTTCTTTTGTAGTTTTCAAAATCTGCATAAAGACGTAAGTATTTGTCCTCGGACTCTTGTAGTTTTTCTTCTACTGTTACTTCAATAACAGTTTCTTCTAAAATTTCTTTTTGTTCTTCGTTTTCCATTTTTTATTTTAGTGTTTTAATTTTTATTTTAATAGTTGAACTTGAGTAGTTTCTTCACCGCACTTGCGTTATAAAACTCATATATAACATTTTTATCTTCAAGTTCAATCACTTCTAGTTTTTCTAAACTTATTTTCATTTCATCTATGTATTCAACAAGTTCTTTTAATGAATTTACCCATCCAGCACTAGGTTCCCAATAGTCAGGAAATTTATCTAAAAACTTATCAACTGCGTAGTCAAAGTTTTTCTTTCTTATAAGTAAAGTACCATCTTTTTTAGGATTATTGATAGATTTATTACTCAAAAATTCAGTAACATAAGTATTAAACTTATGAATTAAATTTATAGTTTCTATTATTTTAAGTAAACCCATAACTAATGCATCTCTTTCGGATACTTCTATTTCTTCGTTTTCTTTAAGTATTCGTTCTGCCTCTTTTTCAGTACATTGTAGTACATAATATACGTAAGTGTCCCAAAGACATCTTTTTACAATCTCTTCCGGGAATATTGATATTTTCATATTATTTTTAGTAATTTTATTATTATATATGTTTTTAATGGGAAGTTTTTCATATCTTTGTCAAAATATAATTTAAAACATGGAAATAAACGAAAAAGTAGAATTAAATAAGAAAATTAAATCTTATGATGGTGCTAATTCATTTTTACTATCATTACAGAAACAATTAAGAACAAATACTAAATTAAATAAAGAAGACTTTAAAGGAAGACAAGTAAAAGTTTTAAGTGATAAACAATACTCTGTTGCAGAAAACTTATTAAAAGACTAAAATATGAATAACAACTATAACATCGCAGTATCCGCAATAAATCTTCTTAGTGATGGTTTAACATCTAACAACCACACTAAGATAAGAGAAGCACTTAATATGATTCATGACAAGAACTTTTCTTGGGATGGATTAGAAGTTGCCAAGATGGAATGGGATGAATTATTATTAGAAATTAAACGAAGATACGAAGAAGTAAAAGCAAAACTTAAATAAAATGAAAACAATATACAACATACCAACTTACGATGAGGCATTAGCTTTGGTTAATAAAGTGGACTCTCCATTTTACGAATCAAAATCTATTGTCGGTGGGTATGCTGTATCCACTTTCAACTATAGATTAGCTTCTTGGGCCGATTTCAATGCACCAGGTGCGAAAGAAATGAGAGGGATCACTTATGTGTTCAACTCTGACGGATCTTTGTTTAAAAGATACTTATTATTAGAGAAATTCTTTAACTTGAACCAAGTACCAGATACTATGTATTCAGAAGTTAAAGACTTTAAAATCAAATCTATCTACAACAAAGAAGATGGATCTGTAGCATCATTTATCAAACTTCCAGACGGATCAGTTTTTGGTAAATCAAAAATGTCAGTTATCACTGATCAAGCAGAAGGTATCATGAGAGTTTACAAATCAAACGAGTCCGTAAAAAGATTTGTTGATTGGACTTTTGACAACGATATATCTGCAATTTTTGAGTATGTTGCTCCATCAAACAAAATTGTTTTAAGATATACTGAAGAAGATTTAATCTTATTAAGATTGAGAGATAATGTTACTGGTGAACTATTAGACTTAAATGACTATTTAGATGTAATCGGAGACATCAGAGTGGCTCCTTCTGAGTCAGGTTATACTTTAGACGAATTGGTTAAAATGGCTTCTTACACAGAAGATAAAGAAGGATGGATAATTGAATTTACTAACGGTGTATTGATGAAAATCAAAACTGATTGGTACTTCAAAAGACATGGTATATTGACTGAGGATATTTACAGAGAAAACATTATAATCAACTACATCTTAACTGATGAAATTGATGATGTTATCGCTCAAATCCCAGAAGATGAAGTAGAAGCACACGCTAGAATTGAGAAAATCATTTCAATAGTTAAAAGAGCTTTATCTAAAAAAGTTGAAGAAATAAAAAGATCATATGAGTTCTACTTAACTGTAGGTTCAAGAAAAGATTATGCGATCAACTATAGAGGTAAAGAAGAGAACTTCGCTTGGGTAATGAAAATGGCGAACGTAGATGAAATGGCATTACTATCAAGAGAAGAAATCTTAGAAATCTTTGAAGACTATGAAAGATATGAAAATATGATCAAAACTTCTGAACCATTTGAAATGGCTAAAGTTTGGTTGTCAAGAGATACTAACAAATTGTTAATAGCAAGAGAGTGGTTATCTAAAATTGACCCAACTTTATTCTTCATTGACGTTGAAGAAGATGTAGAAGACTAAAACCCACCGATTGGTGGGTTTTTTTATTCCGGTCTCAAAAAATCACCATATATATCTCTAGTTATTATAGTTATAAACCCATAACCCCAACTGGTACTATGTTTTAACTTATAACTATAACCAGTTCTTCTTTCGACCATACTTTTAACTTCGATTAATTCATTCATTACATTTGTATATAACTCACTATCTAACCAACATACTTCAAGAAATTGTTCATATGGGTTTTCTAACAAACCACCTTTACCGTCTCTATCTTCAAATAAAAAAGTCCAATAAGCTTCTTGTGCAAATTGCATTTTTTCTTCATCTTCTGGTCTGCAATAATCTATATCAAACTTATCAAATACTTCAGTAATAAAGGTATCTGCCATTTGATCAATAGGTTGTCTTGGTACTACCAAACTTTCATTTGTTTTACCAATTCTTTCCATCCATTGTTTATAAGGTATTGATCTTTTTCTTTGATTACACCTATAACAACAAACCGCTAAATTGGAATAATCAAACTTGTCACCACCTAATGATTGTGGATCTTTGTGATCACAAGTCGCCCCAAACTCTGTATCAAACTCTGTATTTAATCTATAGTAAGGATTATCAATTAAGTTACTGAACTTATCTGGTGCAACATCGTATATAATTAAAGGACCTTTACCACAATAATCACACTGTAATCTACCTTTATCTTGTAAAGTATCTTTTAGAAATTTTAGATTATTTGCCAAAACTAAAATTCTCAGTAGTTTAGGATCTTCTATATTAAAGTCTTCAGGTTTTGCACCTTGTTTTAACGCAGTAATGATTGAATTCATTTCTTCTCTTCTAAACTTATTATTTAATAGAATACCTGCAGCTGATGATTTTATATCTGCGTCTTCATCATTATAGATTTTAGTAACCTCTCTACTTCTACCTGAACCTGAAACATTTGTAGTTATGTTCCTTAATTCTTCGGTCAGAAGTCTTTCGATTCTAAATTGTGAATATGACTTTATTTTACTTAACATAAAAGTATATATTAAAATTTGTTAAACTTTTTTAATTTTTTGGATATATATTTAGTGTAAAGATTATGTATGACATAATGTCATTTTATTATGTATAAATGTCAGTAAAATAACTTTGGCACAGAAATTGAATATTAATAATCACAAAAAAAATTAAATTAAATTATGGCAAAAGATGTAATCATCGGAATCGATCTTGGAACCACTAATAGCTGTGTAGCAGTTGTTGAAGGTGGAGAACCAATCGTTATTTCAAATTCAGAAGGTAAAAGAACAACACCTTCAGTTGTAGGATTCACTGATAAAGACAGAAAAGTTGGTGACCCTGCTAAAAGACAAGCAGTTACAAACCCTGAAAAAACTGTTTACTCAATAAAAAGATTTATAGGGAAAGACTTTTCATCTTGTACAGATGAAGTAACAAGAGTTCCTTACAAAGTAGAAAAAACTGGCTCAAATGTACCTGGTGTTAGAATTGACGACAGAGTATATACTCCACAAGAAATCTCTGCAATGATTCTTCAAAAGATGAAAAAAACTGCAGAAGATTACTTGGGTTATGAAGTAACTAGAGCAGTTATTACCGTTCCTGCTTACTTCGGTGACGCAGAAAGAACAGCAACAATCGAAGCAGGAGAAATCGCTGGTTTGAAAGTTGAAAGAATTATCAACGAACCAACTGCGGCTGCTTTAGCATATGGTTTAGATAAGAAAAACACTGAATCTAAAATTTTAGTATTTGACTGTGGTGGTGGAACTCACGACGTGTCTGTATTAGAAATTGGCGATGGTGTTTTTGAAGTAAAATCTACTGATGGTGATACTCACTTAGGTGGTGACGACTTTGATAATGAAATCATTACTTGGATGGTAGAAGAATTCAAATCTGAAAATGGTATGGATTTATCAAAAGATGCTATGGCATTACAAAGATTAAAAGAAGCTGCTGAGAAAGCGAAGATTGAATTATCTTCTTCTACAACAACTGATATTAATCTACCTTACATCACATCAAGAGACAATCAACCTTTACACTTTGTTAAACAATTGACAAAAGCGAAATTTGAGCAAATGACTAGTTCATTAGTTAAAAGAGCTATTGATTGTGCAAAGTCTGCTCTTAAAAATGCTAAATTAAAACCATCTGATATTGATGAAGTTATCTTGGTTGGTGGTTCTACAAGAATCCCAGCTATTCAAGATGCAATCGAATCATTCATTGGTAAGAAAGCAAACAAATCTGTAAATCCGGATGAAGTTGTTGCATTAGGAGCCGCAATTCAAGGAGCAGTTTTAACAGGTGGTATTTCAGATGTATTACTTTTAGATGTAACTCCTCTTTCACTTGGTATTGAAACAATGGGTAGTGTATTTACAAAATTGATTGATGCAAATACTACTATTCCTACAAGAAAAAGTGAAACATTCTCTACTGCTTCAGACAACCAATCATCAGTGGAAATACACTGTCTTCAAGGAGAAAGACCAATGGCACGAGATAATCGTTCTTTAGGTAGATTCCATTTAGATGGTATTCCACCTTCACCAAGAGGTGTTCCTCAAGTTGAGGTGATTTTGGATATCGATGCAAATGGTATTCTTTCTGTAACAGCGAAAGATAAAGCTACTGGTAAAGAAAACAAAATCCGAATTGAAGGTGGTTCTCAGTTGACTAAAGAGGAAATTGAGAACATGAAGGCAGAAGCTGAAGCTAATGCTGAAGCTGATAAAATTGAAAGAGAAACAGTTGACAAACTTAACGGAGCGGATAACTTAATCTTTCAAACAGAAAAACAAATTAAAGAGTTTGATGAAAAATTATCAGAAGAAGACAAGAGAGCTTTAGGTATAGACCTAGAAGAATTGAAAAAAGCTTATGCTGATAAAGATGTTGATGCAATTGACGAAAGTTCTAAAAAACTAAGTGAATCATGGCACGCAATTAGTACTAAGTTGTACGAACAATCTCAAAATGAACCTGAGCAAACTAACGAAAGTTCAGATGATAATGTTGAGGATGTAAGTTTCGAGGAAGTATCTGAGGAAGAAACTAAGTAATAATAGTTTCTAAGTATTTAAAAACCCAGTAATTGTATTACTGGGTTTTTTATATATAGTATATGAAAGAAATATTTGGTAGTGTTATAAGAAAAAAAGTTACTAAACTAATTAGTGATATAGGATTAGATATTTCTGAGATAGTTATCGATTTACCTTTAAGTTTTGAGACTTTTGATACTATAGAATTGAATAATAATATTATTATTCTACATAGATTTTTAGATAATTTAGATTATTCCTATCTTTTTGATGAATTAGATGATGAAGATAAGTTAGAAGTTTATAAACTACTTTTTATTTATCTATGATGTATATCTACTTTTATTCTTTTCTGCAAGATAAGCTTTTAAATCTTCATAATTTACATTACCTGGATTAGTAAATATTTTTTCAGAATATCCTACCGGTTTATCCTCAATCTTTTTAATTGCATCTGCTTTTACACGCTCTTCATACTCTTCTTCAACAGTTTTTAAAATATGTCCTAAATAAAACTCAATACCTTTATCTCTTACCAATAAAGTATCTAATTCAAATAAAAACTCTTGTAAATCATCTGTATAAACTGCAAATGACGCATCTTTTATATAATGATCTACATAAAATCTTATATCACCTACATTTCCTTGACCATAAATTGTTGTATTATATTGTGTATTGTAAAACTTTGCAAATTTATCTTTGTCATTATAAATACGAGTTCCATTTTTTTCTACAGTAGGAACTAACCCGAGACTAACTCGAAAATATCTAGATCTTTTAAAATTTTGTAGGATTTGGAAACTTGATACTATACTTAACATAATCTATTTATTAAAGTAAATCTTTTCCCTATTTAGTTTCTATCTCAAATTTTTCTTCATCATCTTCAAACATATCATCTAATTCAATTTTAAGATTGATTAAATATTCTTCGTCCAAAGACTTAACATCTACATTCTTATCTAGTTGACCAACTATCTCAAATGTATCTATATTATATTTTTTAAGAGTTACGTGACACTTTTTAATATCTTCTATACTAAAATCCTTATCATCCTCTTTTGGAAATGCCGCAATATCTTGTGCAACAACTGCAGTATCTACTTTTACAAAAATAGAATATGAATTCTCATCGTCGGAAAACTTAACAGTTAAACAAGTATTTTTATTTGAAACTTCAGAACTATCTAATCTAACACCAAACTCTTTAAAAGTTGGTTTATTTTTATCTTTATTAGAAGAAAACTTTGCTTTTTTAATAGTCATTTGATCTTCTTCAGAACCTTCTTCTGGTTCAGACTCATACTCAAACATCTTATTAATTCTGTTCTTTAAAACACCTAATAGTGAATTACTATAATTTTCAATTGTATCAGTTGATTCTAGAATAAACTCTGTATATTTAATTACTTTCATCTTATTATAAATTTTTTATTGATGTATTTGGTTTTGGTGGCATAACAATTGTTGAGTATCCACCTTGACCTAATCCTATATTATCTTTTATATCATTTACAAAAACTTGAGGTACTTTACCACTATCTTCATATTCTACCATCATCTCTGCATAAAAATCCATTAGATTATTTATTTCGATTGGTCTTAAATTAAACTTCTTTAATATAGAAAGAACTTCTGATTGATAATCATCATCTGAGTATCCGAACCCTTCAAAAGTTTTTAAATGTTTCATAAACTATATATTAAAAAATAATAGTAGTAAATACAATTATTATTACTATATTTGTAAAATGAAGAATATAGGCTATTGTTGTATCTCCATGGGAGTAAATACAGGTAAGAAAAAGAAAGAATTCGTAACGGTGAACCGAGGTATGGTTCGTAGAACATTTGATGCAAAAGGTCTTCCTTATGTGTCAGAATTGGTTATTGAAAATCTAAAAGATACTTTAAAACTATTAGAGTATAACATTAAAAATAACATTTACATTTATCGAATGTCAAGTGACTCCTTTCCTTGGATGTCAGAATATGAGTTCAGTGATCTACCAAAGTTCCCTGCAATTCGTACTTATCTAAAACTTATCGGTAAGAAAGTAAAAGACCACGGTATACGTGTATCGTACCATCCTGGTCCTTTCAATGTACTCGCGAGTGAGAATCCATCAGTGGTTCAAAAAACTATTAGCGAGTTAAATAAACACGCAGAACTTATGGATTTGATGGAATTAGATCAAACTACATTCTATCCAATAAACATACATATCAATACTACTCAACCAACTAGAGAACTAGCGGCTGAAAGATTTTGTAAACAGTTTGAAAATCTATCAGAGTCTTGTAAGAAAAGATTAGTTGTTGAAAATGACGATGGTGCTAATCAATACTCTGTTAAAATGTTATATGATTGGGTTTACAAAGTCATAGAAATCCCGATCACGTTTGACCAACATCATTTTAACTATGGTCCACAAGATCAAACTATGGAAGAAGCTTTAAGATTAGCACACTCTACTTGGAAAACAAGAGTACTAACTCATATGAGTTCACCAAAAACACTAGAAGACGCATCAGGTAAAAATATAGCACATGCAGATTACATTTATGAAGAAATTAAAACATTTGGTCTTGACTTTGACACGGAAATCGAAGCAAAAGCTAAAGATCTTGCTGTATTCAAATACAGAAAACAATTTCAAGTTCTCAAAGGGTGATCGTGTAAAAGTTAAGTTTGTATTAGAGTTGGATGATATAAAACTAGATTTCTATCATATTGGATTTATCATTGATATAAATGAAAGATATGTAATACCAAGTATTGAAAGTAGTTATAAACTTGAATATAGAGTGAGAACTAAAGATGAAAATAGTTATATAAATAACTGGGTTGAACATAAAGATGTTGTTTTATATACCTTACAAGAAGAACGTGAAGAAAAATTAAATCAATTATTAAATGATTGAAGTAGGTAACCAAGTAAGAGTTAAAAAAACCGGTGAAATCGGTTTAGTAAGGCACATAATGTATTATAAACACTTTGATTTTTTTATTGGTAAGAAAACTTATATGGTTGGTAAGATTGCAAAGAGTTATAATATACATGAGATTGAAGCTTTTGATAAACAAGTTGAACGTGAAGAAAAATTAAATCAATTATTAAATGAATAGAATAAAAAATCTTTTAAATATATTTAAAAAAAAATCTTTATCGGATTGTAAGTTCTCTAAGGGTAATAAAGTTAGAATTATAACTAGAGAAATTGATGAATTAAAGGGATGTGAAGGTACTATTAGGAAATATAGAAAAGAAGGTATCTACTATGTTGATAATATATTATATCCTTCAGTTTATATGGGTCGTTATTGTCCCGTATGGTTTGATGAACATGAATTGGAATTTGTAAATAAAGATGATGAACGAGATTATAAACTCAAAAAGTTATTAGGATAATTTGGTATTATCAAATAATCACCGTATATTTGTACTCTAATCAAATAACAAAAACGACTTATGATAACTTCAACAAAAATCAATTCAGTTCAAGCAAAAATCAAAGCAGCAATCGCTCAAATCGCAAGAGAAGAGAATGTAGATATTTCTTTTGGTTCTTGTAGGTATGATAGTGCTAAATACAACACTACAATGACAGTTAAAACTAAAGTTATAACTGAAAGAGTTATCACTGTAAATGATAATACTTCTAAAATGTTAGGATTTGATGGTAATGTTATCGGTAGATTTACTGTAGTAAATGGTAAAACATTCACTATCACTGACATCAAAACAAGAAATAGAACTTATCCAATCATCGCTGAGTTTGAAGGTAGATCATACAAACTTAGTGTACCACAAGTAAAAAGAGGTTTACTAAACTTAACAAAATAATAAAAGAGGACTATTTGTCCTCTTTTTTCTTTTTACCTCTCTCTATAATCATTTCCTCTGGTGTTAGTAATCCTCTACCAAACAATTTAACTCTATCGTCATATCTTTTCTTAACTCTCTCTGAAATTGGTACTGGAGCTCCTTCATCATCAATTCTAACGAATACCATTTTAGTTGAACAAACTAAATCTTGAACTCCTGTATAAACATTATGTTTTCTTGCTTCAAGATTGATTGTAATAGATGTTGTACCTATTCTTTCAACACTTCCATAAATTTTTATTAAGTTACCAGTTTTAACTGGTCTTTGAAAAATTACTTCTTCAATTTTCTTTGTAACCATTCTTGGTGTATCACAAATCTGACAAGTGTAGACTGCACCAGATTCATCTAAAACTGAAAGCATTTCACCGCCAAATAAATTCCCGTGTACTCCTATCTGTGAGGCCATACACACTCTTGTTGTAATTAGTTCCATTATTTTAGTATTTTATTTAATTTAATTTCTCTTTGTTCACTTTTTAAAGTTATATCAGCGTATCTTAACTCATAAGAAATTGCCATATTACTTAAATTGATAAACTTACCTATTGTGTATAAAACTATCTTTTTACCTATTTGATTTTCAAAGAACTCATCAAGTTCTTTATCACTATTGAATGTTTTACTTTCAACTGATACGACTTTCTCTGCTAAAAAACCATTTTCTAAACTTTGTATCGAGAAGTTTGGTGTTGTAGTAACATATGAAATCTTATCAACATGTTTAATAAGGAAATCATTCATCCATAATGATAAATCAAATGTGGCAGAAACTCCAATTGATGTAGAAAATGTTCTACTATTCTCTACTAACCTAATCAAACCCTCTAAACAATAGTTATCGATAGGTACTAACGAACCTTTATAAGTTTGGTTTACCCCCGCTACTATTCTACTATACATAATTATATCTTTACTATTTCTACTCCGGCTTCTCTTAAAAACTCTACACCTGTTATATCTTTATAATCTTCGTGATAAACTAATCTTTTAATTCCTGATTGAAGAACTAATTTAGAACAATCTCTACACGGAGAATGTGTTTGATATAATGTCGCACCATCACACGATTGACCGTGTTTAGCACATTTTAAGATAGCATTTGCTTCTGCGTGAATAACGAACCAATTAGTTTCATTATTTGTCTCACAAGTATTATCGAATCCGGTTGGTGTTCCATTGTAACCATCTGATACAATCATACCATTCTTTACAATAATTGCTCCTACTTGTTTTCTTGTACAATGTGAAAGTGTTGCCCACTCGTGAGCCATATTTAGATAGACTTTATCGTATCTTTCTTGTTTTTCCTTTTCCATTTCATTATTCTTTTAATTTTCTCAACCCGTCTATGCTTTCTTAATACTTTATGAAACTCTTGATAATTTTCTTTTGAAGTAACAAAATAATTAGCAGAACCTCTTATAGAAGATCTGCTAATTGCATCTGCTGCTTTACTTATCTTACTAATTAAAGATCTATTATCCATGGATTTTATCAATCTGATGTAAGTCTAAAGTCAATGGAGTTTTTCTACCAAAGATTGAAACTGCTAGAGTAACTTTTTGATCTTCAACTTTCTCAACGGTTGCTTTCATTGTAGTAAAAGGCCCTTCGTTGATCATAACTTCTTCACCAACAATATAAGAAAGTGTTGATTCTTTAGTCATTGATTCAGTATGTCTACCAATCATTCTATTTACTTCTAATTCAGTAAGTGATTTAATGTCACCATTTCTTTCTGTTAAGAAACCGGCAACTCCTTTAACACCTTTTAAGAAGTATTTAAGTTCTCCTAATGAATTCGTTTCCATAAAGATATATCCAGGTAACATAATAGTTTCTTTCTGAACTTTTTTACCATTTTTCAAGTAGAAAATCTTTTCAAGTGGAACAATTACTTGTCCTACTTTACCAATAAGATCTCCATTCTCAGCTTCTTTTGTAAGACGTTCTCCAACTGATTTTTCTCTATTACCTTGGGTACGTACTACATACCACTTCATGTCTGTTTTATTTATAACTTCTGTACTCATATTATATTTTATTTTTATGTATTTACTTTTTTTAGATATGATAACTCTTCTTTAACAAAATCGTAGTGTTTCTCAATTAAGTAATCTAAATCATCTGGTTTAATCTTTAAACTAACTAATAACATTTTGTAATCTTTTGGGGCCAGTACTGGTTTATCATTCTTCTCACTTTTAGACCAGAAATAACTTGGATAAGGTTCATTCTTCATAAACTGATACCAAAGTTCCATAGCGACTACTTTATCTATGTTTTTTAAGTTTAAAAGTTGTGCTTGTACTGGGTACTTCTTCGAAAAGTACCTGTTAAATATGAAAAAGTTTTTTTCTTTTTCTTCTACGGTGATCGCTTCCCAATTACCTCTTTTAATCATTGCGTTAAAAACGTCTATCAATTCTGCCATTATCTATTATTATAAACTTGATTCATTTTCTCTATAATCTCATCTGGTAAGTTTATCAATCTTAAATCAATTAGTTTTACATTTTTCTCAATGTTTGTTACAATTGGATCTATTTGATTTTTACTTAACTTCTTTTTCTCACAAATTAAATCTGCAATGTTTTCATATAAGTCAGGGTCAGTTAAACTAACTTCACCAAATTCAGAAATATACTCATTATAAATTGTTTGAGCACCGGCTGCACCGATTCCTCTTTTCTTACCATTTTTTGTAACACTCCAAACAGAACCAATGTTATCACTTTGGTCTCCTGAAATAATCTTAATAATTAAAGACTCAATAGGATTTATTTCATGTATCTCATACTTATCAATAAACTTATTTAATAATAATAAAAACTCTGTATTATCATTAAGATTAAAGATGTCATCATTTGGAAGTTTAGTAACTTTATTGACAAAGATTTGATAGTTTCTCGGTAAGAATAACTTCTCTTTGTTATACATCTCATTTGTCATTATGTTTATTGTTAAAGGATTTAAACGATAGTTTACTAGTTGTTTGATGTCATAGTCATTTGAAACTATAATAACACATCTTTCTTCTTCATTTGCTTTCTCAACTAAGTAAGATATCCAATCGTCGCCCTCCACTTTAGGTGCTTCTAGAACGATCATTTGACCTTTTAAAGATTGTTTAAACTCGTCATAAGCAGTGTAAACAAAGTTCCAGTCTATATCAGAATCTTTTTTTCTTGTACCTTTGTAGTTTTCAGTATAATCTTTTCTCCAAGATTTTTCTTTTGAATCTGATACTAAATAAATGTTTGTGAAAGGGTACCACTTTCTGTAATTACCAATTGCTGTTTCTAGTGCTTTGTGTAATCCTCCGAAAAGTAAGTTGTGTTTGTGTAGGGTAAAAACTAACTTACTTAAAATGTAGTTACCATCAATTACTAAATCTACTCTCATGTAGTTTTATCTTATTTTTTATTTATATGGAAAATAACACTTATGTTGTAAGACTTTTTAATATATAAGTTATGAAACATTTAAAAAAGTTTAACGAATCAACTGGTTTAGACAAAGAAGAAATACAAGACTTCTGTGAGACACATCTAGCTTATCTAATTGATGAAGGTTTAGAAGTTAAATGTTTTGATGTTGATAACGCAATTCGAGTTGGTTTAGTTTATTTTGAAAATAATAATCGTAATACAAGTTTATATGAATATAACTTTCCTAGTTGGGATGATGTAAAGGATAATATAATACCTTTCTTTACACATCTATCAAATAAGTATGATTTATTGAAAAATGGTAAAGAAGTTTGTATTAGTTATGTTACCACCTATTTTGCTATTGACGACAACTTTCAAAAAAAACCACAGGTATATAATTCAGGAAATAATTTTAAATTTACTTTAAAAGATATAATAAATGATAAAACTGAAGTATTAGGAAAATTAAATGGTAGATTTAGAATACTTGAAATACGTTTTGATGTTATAGAAAAATTAAAACCCAATACTTTAGATAAAATAAAATCATTATTCAAATGAGACATTTAAAAAATTTTATAACAGAATCAAATACAGAAAAAATCGATGTAGAGTATATCGAAATGTGTTTCATTGATTTAATCGAGAGTGAAAAATTTCGTAAATTAGAAAGATTTGGAAGAGATACACTAATAGATTTATCTTTTAATGTACCTATGCCAGAAGTTAAGAATTTTGCTAACTCATACTTTAAAGACATTACTCCATTCACTACTTGTGGATATGAAACTCAAAAACTATATTTAGATGTTGAAGAGTGTATTAAAAAGGTAAAAATAGAGTATCCAGATTATAACATCGAATATAAACAATTTATTCAAGGATTTGTACCAAATGTTTTTGTTATAAGATTTACACATAAAACCTACTAAAAAGTAGGTTTCATTATCTCATCAATTAAATTATCTCTGAATCCAATTCTTAAACAATTATCTATTTCTTCTGGAAATTTAAACTTATTCTTTTTTAATTCGTCATAATAAGGTTTCTTTAATACATTCAAAGTTGCAATAATCATAATGAGGTTTGTATCATAGTAACCACTTACTTCTATATCTTCGCCTAATACGTGATAAGTTACTTTTTGTGGTGATATAGTATTAGAAGTTCCATAATTTCCCGTTCCTAAAGCTATATTACTAGAACCATTTGCTATTGTTATATTATTTATACCAGTTGTTGTTACTGTATTAGCAGTTGTACCACCATAAGCACCGATTGTATTGATTGCAGTATTAGTGGCAGTTGTATTTGTAAACCATTTTTGAGCCATTTTAAGTTAGTTATTTTTTCTTTATATACAAAATAATCGATAAGTTATAAAATCATAGAGATTTGTATATCACGATATAAAGTTCTAAACTCTTCTCTTATATCATCAGAATAACTACTTACTTCTTTATTTACATACCAATCATAATAAGTCTTTTGAACTCTTTTATTTATCTCATTATAATTCTCTTTTATCAAAGGAATACAATCTTCTTTCTTACACCAATTTACTAGGTTACCCATCATATCAAAACCTATCTTATTAAAGCCTATGAAAAACTTATCTTTTGAATAAGATGTGAAATAATGTTTTATTACAACCGAATTATCAATAACGGTTGCTGGATGTGACCAAGATGGTGGTAGAAAGTAAAACTCTACTCCAATCTTCATTAGATGTCTAACTAAATCAATTACTATTCTTGGTATAGAACATTCTAAAAAAACATAAACTACATCATCATCAATTTTAGCCATTGGTATATTTTGGAGTTTCTTATAAAAAAGAGTTCCTTTTTTTATGTTCCAATCATCTGATTTACTCGGTATAAGATTACTTAATTCCATATTCTTTTAGTATTTTTAAAAAAAGTACTTTATCTAATTCTCTTCTACCATCTTTGTTATTATCACGATAGTAAGAGTTTTTTTTATTTGGTGAGTATTTTGTTTTATAACGAGAGTCGTGTTTATCTGTTGTGTATGTTTTAAATCTACAATACTCCTCAGAACCAATAAAACTTTTTATTGATGGATTTACAAGATAAACTCCGTTCTCATCTTTACGACCATAACCATAGGTACATATAATATCATGAAGGCGTTGTAAAACCTTCACATCTTGTTTATATCTTCTCCAGGCACGATCTCTCATTATTCATCTATTTTTAAAATGTCATTTATTTTTAAATCTCTATCTATTTGTATTGTATCTATTTCAAATATTGAGAACCCATCAATCCTTGAATAACTTTTAAAAATTCCATAAACCTCAAAACCTTCATATTTAGATAAATCTATTCTAGTTTCTGGTGGTGTGTAGGGTTTAACATAAGTAGATGTATAATTATTTATATTATCTTCTAATGCAAATATTTGATAGTGTTTATCCATATCTAAAACAAACATCTGATTCTCACCAGATGTTCTTTCATTAAACTTAACTGTCATAATCATTATTTCAATAGTTCTGTTTTTCTTAAATCTGCATTTTTACCAAACCATATATCTAAATACTCTGTTGAAATTTCATCTTTTGAGATTTTAGTCATTCTTGGACTATTGATAATGTCTTGATACTCATCATCAACTAACGCAGCTAAACCTTTCTTATACTTAATCTCAAAGTTTTTTAAATCATTCTTATCAGCCCATTCATTATATTCTGTTTGAGTATAAAAAAGTATCTTCTTAACTTTCTTTGCTTTCGGAACTGCTACAACAATAGGTGTCTCAACTTTATAAATCATTCCTCTATCGAAAATCTCTGGCCAATACTTATAAAAGAAATTGATAAGTAACGCAGAAATACTATTTCCATCGACATCTGCATCTGTATAAAAAAGTATCTTACCATATCTTAGATGTTTTAACTCTATTTGTTGTCCTAATTTTAAACCAATTGCTGCCATTAAGTTTACTGCTTCTGTATTTTGAACTAATTTTTGATTAGTAATCTCAGATACATTTATAAACTTTCCTTTCAAAGAGAACGCTCCCATTGTCTCTGGTGACCTATACTTTCTAAATGCACCAGATGCAGAATCTCCCTCGAATAATCCTAATGAACATTTCCAACGATCTTTACCTTTGGCATCAATTAGTTTCTCAACTTTAATTTTAGATAGTTTTTTATTTAACTCTCTTTGTAATTTATTATCATCAGCACTTTTCTTTTGTTGAATCCAATCTAAAATAGAATTGACTATCTCTGACTTTAAAATCAATTGAGTCAGTTTTTTACTAACTTCAAATGAACAACCAAAATCTTTAACCTCTGTAATAAGTTTCTCTTTTGTTTGTGATGAAAATGATGGATTTATTACCGTTGAATCTAAGAATAAAAACATATGACTTTTTAACTCTGATGGTTTTATATCTACTTTATGTTTCTTTACAAAGAACTCTCTCAACTCTACTACAATTTGATTCATTATATAATCAACGTGAGTTCCACCATCATAAGTTTCTGTTGAGTTAGCAAACGAAATTTGTTGAAATCCATTCTCTGAAAGAGCAATTGCTATCGACCAGGTCTTATCTTTATTAGTTTCGTAAAAGTATTCTGTAACATATAGTTTAATATAATCTTCAAAAGAATTAAGATTGATTAAATCATCATTGAAGTATATTTTTAAGTGTATATTACAAGCAGCTAAATCGTGTATTCTTTTTTGAATCATTTTAAAGTGATCTTCATCAATACCATCTAAGCCAAACTTTTCAAAGTCTGGTTTAAAAGTAATTTCAGTATGAGCTACTTTTGATTTTTTGATTTTTGCTTCAACTCTATCTCTCATATTATTTTTATATGTTTGATAGAAATGATTTTTACCATCACACGTAGAAATGATAAATTCATTTGAGTAAATATTTGTAAGTGTAGAACCAACACCATTTGTTCCTGCCCACGATCTTTCTTCTGTGTCATCAAAGTTTGAACCTGATTTAAGATTCGAGAAAATCATTTCAGGAATCCATTCGTTATGTTCTGTGTGTTTAACTACAGGTATTCCTCCGTTATCCCATATTGAGATAGTATTATCTTTAATTTTAACTTTAACAGTAGTTAGTTTAGAACCAGTTCGCTTACTCTCATCGACAGAGTTAGTAATAATCTCATCAAAAATTTTAAGAAATCCTGGATTGTAAGTTAGTTCTTGTTGAACCATCTTTTCGTTATCTAACACCCATTTAGTTGCGGTGTGTGGTTTAATAGAACCGATATACATTCCGGGTCTAGCAATAACGTGAGATATATCATCGAGTTTTTGGTATTTTTTATCTATTGACATTTATAAAACTTGATTTTTTGTCTTATATATAGTAAAAAAATTTTCTTTGTTTATCCCAAAAGTTCTGTAATCTTTCTATCTCGTTCATATTCTTTAATTGAAAGTAGTACATCATCTTCACTACCAGACTTTAATTCGTGTAAATAATTATCAGTATCTTCATATGATAATATCCATCTATTGATTAGATTTTTCTTAAAAACAATGATCTTACCCTCGAATGTTTTCTTTTCCCATTCATCAAAATCTTTAACATACGAAAACTCATTTTTCAATAAAAACTCTTCCATATTTTATATATTGATAAATTATTCGTATATTTGTAAAAATTTGTAACATGGATAAAGAATTGAGAGAATACGCACCAGTTGGAACTACTTTCTGTGAAGGAGACTGTTTAAGAAAGGTTGTGATGACACAAGACGGACCAGTCGTTGTTTGTGATGGTTGTAAAAGAGTTGTTATTGACAATAGAAACAAAGGATTGTAATGACTGAGTTAAGTAAAGAAAGATGTAGATGTAAAGAAAGTTTCTATTGGAACTTAACACAACCTTATTTTCAATTTGAAGAAGGTGAATACTATACAGTCTTAATAAGACAACACGAAGAAGGTGTAAAGGTTTACTCTTTTGATTTTTGTGATTGGATCGGAACAGAGGAAAACTTTAGTAACCATTTTGAGACAATAGACGAAATAAGAGAAGAAAAACTAAATCAAATATTAGGAAATTAAAAAAAGTATATTTACTTTTGTAAAAATTAAATAAAATGACGACAGGAAATACCGTAAAATATAATAACGTATCAAATCTTGTAGATAGAAACATTGGTGACAAACTGAAAGAACTTTGTATAGTTGACCTTATACATGAACTAAGAGAAAGAGTTGAAAAGTTCAAAGTGATAATCAAAAGAGATTATCCGGCAGTTGACGTTATTACTGTTTTGGCTAGGAAAGATTATGCACTTATTGAAGCGAGTAGGTTGCGATATAATGTTATGTATATTCATCACTGTAATAAACGAATTAAGGACTTAGAGTGGATGGTAAAAACAAGATTTAGATTTTATAATTATAATAACACACAGATTTTTAATCTGGTTAAACTTAAAGAAAAACTATCGGTAGAGAACTCTTTACCATTTTAATAAAAAAAAGACATCTTATGATGTCTTTTTTATTTCTCTTAATTCTATTGATGGAAAAGGAGGAACATTAACTCCGCAATTGGATAGATGTGCATAATTTATATTAGGTTCAACAATATTTCTCCAATTAGAAATTTCTGTTACCTTATCGGTAAGATAATCATTATACCTCTCAACTTCTAATTTATATTCATCAAAATCTTTCTTAGATTTATTAAACTCCCTCAATTCAACTTCTAAGTTATTCTCTCTTTCTGTTACTAATTTAATATCCTCATCAATTTTTTTCTGAAGCTCTAAATATTTGCTATCCATGTCTTTTGATGCTTCTAATATTTCACCATCAATATTACGTTCTCTTTCACTAAGAGCTTGTTTTTTTTCTTGAGCATCTAATTCTTTATTAGTTAGTTCAGTAGATCTTTGTCTTATATCATCTTCTCTTTTATCTAAAAGTCTAACATCAGTCTTATATTCATTTTCTCTACCTTCAATCTTACTTAATCGATTCTCTAAATCATCCTCTTTTTCCTTTATTCTTTTTTCTCTTCTATTTAAGTCGAATTCTTTATCATCTAGTTCTCTAGATTTAGAATCGTCTAATTTAGTAGTTGGTTGAGTAGTAGTTGATGAAAGTATAAACTCTTCCATAAATGGAAATAACTTTTTACCCAAAACTGCAGGTTGAGGCATCTTATTAGATTTAAGATATGTAAGTAATTCTGCTTTCCAATCGATTACGATAAAGAAATCAGGATTATTATCAATAATTGCTTTATCAATTGGTATAAGATCCGTTTTTACCTTATAAATATATTCTTCAAGAATAGTTCCTAATTTAAGAATAAATATTTTCTTATCTGGACTAAGGTATTGAAACTCTTTTATTACCTTATGTTTTATTTTCATAGTAAAACTTTTTGTTTTTATATATTTTATTCCTATATTTGTTTATTATGAATAAAAATCAAATCGACAACCTTATTAGGTTCAGCGCCGCATTCCACAAATCACATAATCATCTTATTATGTGTGATCCTTCCTATATTATGGAAAAATGGGATAAATATATTGGTATCAAACCCAAAAATTTAGAATTTATGTTATACGGACAAGATTCTCATGAAGTTACTAAATGGAGAGAAAGATGGAATGTTGATGATAATAATTATAATGAAATTAAAGGTATAATCGGTTTTATTATTAGAATAAACGAAAAACACTTCTATTATTATAGTGAAAAATTTTGGATTACTTCTGATTTGATTACTTTATTCGAAGAGTTAGTTGGACCAGTAGAAAGAATAAATAAGGATCTATATAATCACTTACATCCTAGTATTATTAAAATAATAGATGCGTGGAAAGATGATACTGCAATTGGTAGAGACTATCAATTATGCTTACTTGTTTAAACTTTTACAAAAAAAAACATAAAATATATAACAGAAAAAATAAAACATTATGAAAAAATTATTATTCTTCTTATCGTTGGTTCTTTTAGTTTCTTGTTCTTCAACAAGACAACCTGATAACACTACTTACTACAAAAACTATTTTAGTTCTGCAAGTCTTGACAATGCTAGTGTAGTGTCTCAACCACCAGTCGTTGTTGAAAATTATACTGATTCAAATCCTACAGTAAGTGTAAACCTTTACACAAATTCTTATTGGCACTCTAATAATATTTATACTAATCACTGGCCTTATACAAATAATATTTATAGTAATGATTATTACGGTTATTACACACCTTTATATTATTATAACTATTATCCATATAACGGATACAATTGTTGGTATGGATATCAACCACACTACTATCATTTAGGTAATGTTTACTCGTATGGTTGGGGTCGTAGAGGAAATTCTCCTAGATATTATACACAGAACTACTCGCCAAGAAATATCTATAATACACCAAGAGTAAATACTACACCGAGAACAAATTATAATAATACTCCGAGAACAAATACCACACCGAGAACAAATTATAATAATACTCCGAGAACAAATACCACACCGAGAACAAATTATAATAATACTCCGAGAACAAATACTACAACACCTAGTTACACACCTTCAAACAATACAAGATCTATTGAAGGTTCTAGAACATCTGGTGGTAGAAGATAAAAAAAAATAAAAAATATGTATATAATCGACACTAAAATTGAAAGAGTTTGTGATGAATTTTCACAAATTAAAAAATGGGTTAAAACAGTTCATAAAAAAGTTCTAAACACAAAATTAGATAATTCTAAAATCAGTGTCTATTACTCCTATGGATTTTTTGTAAACAAATCAAAATCTGATACAGAAATTATCAACAATGAAGAACTATTCAAACTAAAATACAAAAAACGTTTAAAGACCGAATTTGCTAAAGTTAGAGTAGATGTTACTATCAGAGTTGGTAACTTAATACTAACAAATCGTTTGGAAAAAGGTTTAATTCCTCAAGATATTAAAAATATTGTTACTGAACTTACAAAAGTAAGAATGATGGTTGAAGGTGAATATCACAAAAATAAAAAAGTTATAAACTCAATTCCTGAGGTAGATAGAAATATTGTTCAATATAAAATTATTAAAGGTACTGATGATAATGATATGGAACCAATGTTTGATATGGATTTAATCTTGGATAAGATCTCAAAAGAAGGCATTGAATCATTGAGTCCAGAAGAAAAAGATTTCCTAGATAAAAGTAGCAAACATCTATAATGCCACTACCACATTATCACGGAGGCGGAATAAAAAAATATGTTAGAAAGAGAAAAATAAAAAAATTATTTAATTTATGACAAAAGTAAAATTAGAGTATATTTGGTTGGATGGATACGAACCAACTCAAAATCTTAGAAGTAAAACTAAGGTAGAAGAGCATAAAGACTTTAAAGGAACATTAGAAGAAATAGGAAACTGGTCTTTTGATGGTTCATCAACAAAACAAGCAGAAGGTGGTTCATCAGACTGTCTATTAGTACCTGTTGCTATTTACCCTGACCCAACTCGTTTAAATGGTTATTTAGTTATGACCGAAGTTATGTATGCAGATGGTGCTCCACACCCATCAAATGGTAGATCTACTATTGATGATGATGGTGATTTCTGGTTTGGTTTTGAACAAGAATACTTTATTATGGATACTAAAACTTTATTACCATTAGGATTTCCAATAGGTGGTTATCCAGCACCACAAGGAATGTATTACTGTTCAGTTGGTGGAAAAAATACTCACGGAAGAAAATTAGTAGAAGAACACGCAGATTTATGTATTGCAGCAGGACTTAACTTTGAAGGTATAAATCAAGAAGTTGCTTGTGGTCAATGGGAATTTCAATTATTTGCAAAAGGTGCAAAGAAAGCTGGTGATGAAATATGGGTTGCTCGTTATCTATTAGATCGTTTAACGGAAAAATATGGTTACTATATTGATTATCATCCTAAACCATTAGGTGATACAGATTGGAATGGTTCAGGTATGCACGCTAACTTCTCTAATGAAGTTTTAAGAACTTGTGGTGATAAAGAAGTTTATGACAAAGTTTGTGAAGCTTTTAGACCAGTTGTAGATGAACATATCGCAGTATATGGTGCTCACAATGATCAACGTTTAACAGGTAAGCATGAAACTGCATCTATAAATGACTTCTCTTATGGAGTATCTGATAGAGGAGCATCAATTAGAATTCCTCTTTATACAGTACAAAATGGATGGAAAGGATATTTAGAAGATAGAAGACCTGCATCGAATGGTGATCCATACAAAATTGCAGCAAGAATTATTAAAACTGTAAAATCTGCATTATAAAACTTAAACCCTCTTATGAGGGTTTAATCTTTTTTGTTTGAATCTCCATTTGTTTCTACCCCTTCCTTTGTTCCAAAATAATATGAGAATATCATTAAAACCAAAGTTTTAATTAAATCAAATAACTGAGAGTTTTGTTCATCAGTTATTAGTTTAACTTGCCAAGCAATTACTTTATCAACAATAAATAATGCAACCAATGAGGTAAAGATTAACAAAATAAAACGAACTAAAATTTCTTGTGTGTTATCAGCAAACATTTTATTTACATAGTAAACTGACCCACCTATTACAGCTAATCCTAATAGGATTCCTGCTACCATTAAATAACCACCCTCTGAAAACATATCTATTTATCTTTTTTTATAAACTATATATTAAAAAACATATTACTTTTTTATCATATAAATAAATATGTAATTAAATTACAATAATAAACAATAATAAATAATGATAACATCACTAAGTGATAGAGAAATAATGTCTTGGAATGATCGACTTGTAGATCATCAATTAGGTATTTTTGTCAAAGCACAATATAATGCAAATACGATATTTCCGGCAATTGAATACTCTACAGATATAACAAGAGAGGTATCACAACAGACTTGGGGTAGAAATCTTTACATAAATGATTCAGGTAATGTTGTAAAAGAACCACATATAAGATATAACTTAGTTTTCTCAATTGAGAACTCTATGGTTGATAAGTTTAATGAAATCTATAATATAATTAAACATAATAATTTACAAACAAAAGTTTATATAAATGATAGTTTCGGCAAAAAAGTTGGAACATACCGTGATATAAACTTTGATAAACTTACAATTGATTTTAAAAACAAACAACATACTTTATATAAAAAAGATTATGTTAAGTATGATTATATGCTTGAAGGTAATTTAGGTGATATAATGGGTTATGTAAAATTTATTGAAGATTCTTTAATCTTTCTAACTATTGAACCTAAATTTAAAATATCAGAAGTTGTTTCAGATGTTACAAATCGTTCAACCGATTATCTTGTTTTAAAATATGAGTATCAACAAATAGGAAGTAAATACTCAATTGAATATATTGTTAGTGAAATACTAAATGATACACCAGATACTATAATTAGATATGGTAAGTCAACCCTTATGAATGAGAACCAACTAACTTGGAGTAGAACAGCACGAATTGATGAAGTTATAAATAATGAATAAAAAACTTGTAGATCTAACGGATTTGTATTACTTTTGGTTTAAGTATCAAATATCAAATAAATACTCTTTATTAAAAGAATATAAAGGTGAAAGACCTAAGAAACAATTTGAATTGATGCTACAATGTAAACAAATAGAACTTGAACTTATGCATAAACACACTGGAGATTTTAACGGTCAAACAAAAGCAGAATACACAAAGAATTACACAAGAGTAAAAGACATCTTCACTAAATGTGCTGGTGACGAAGAAAAAGCTATTAGATTAGCAAGAACTCAAGCAATCAGGATTACTGATGAACATAAAGCAATCAATAGAGCAATGGTTGCTAGACAACTTGAAAGAGTTGAGAATGAACCTATATATGAAAGTGTATTTGAAGTATTTTTTCAAAGAGCTTATGAATTAGGTATGGTTACTAAACAAGATTATAGAGATTATCAATTAGAAAAATTAGGAATTTAAAAATGAAAATTATGGGAGAAAAAACAAAAACGGTAGTTGTTTCAGAGTTATTTATGGACTGCTACAAACATTTCAATGTTTACAGTCAGATAGAAAGAATGAGTGAACTTTCGGATAGAGAGTTGTATTTATTACTTACACTTTGCTTAGACAAACATGACGACGAAAACTTAGTCGTTAAACACAACTTCATTCCTTTTGAAAAACAAATTATGGAAATATTTGATATTCAAGATGATAAAGAAGTTACAAACGAAACCTTATTAGGTTTAATTACTGAAACCGGTGATACTTACATCGAAACAGAAAACATTGTTGATGCAGAAGGTAATAAAGTTAGTGAAGTATTTACAAAAGATGAAGTTCGTGATATTAGAATTGATCTAATTGACGAAAAAGAAGTAAAATAATTAAAAAATTATTTGTATATTTGTAAACTAAATTAAACTATAAAATTTATGATCGAGAATATTGAAAACGAAGTCGAAATCGTTAAAGAACCAGTTATCGGTGAGTTCAAACCTAAAAGAAAGTTTTTAAGTTTTGTCTCTGCCGTTTCCGGTAAAAAAATACGTCTAATCAGAGAAACTGCTTTTATTGAAGGTAGGAAACTATCTGGTATATTAGAAAAAGCCAAATTTAAAATAACTATTTGTGATGAAGGAACTATCAACTTTGAAGAAGTTGAAGGTACTAATTTGTCAGATGCCACAATGAGACAACGTTTAATCGATGAAATTGACTCAACTGATGTTAGTGGATATGCTCAGAAATTCATTGTTGCTGGTTTAGAATTTGAAGATCAAGATGGTTATAAATGTTTTCTTGAAGTAGAACACGTTAAACCATATGATAAACTAATGAATCTTTTTGAAGAAGAAAAACAAAAAGAAGAAACTACTGAATTATCTGAAAAAGGTTTGAGTTTTCTTGATATGTTATTATCAGGTGAAGATAATGATAAAGTTGCTAATGTTTTATTCACATCTGAAAATGATGAAGAATTGGCAAGAGAATTAGAAGGAGAATCTGATGAAGAGATTGTTGAAAAACCAATCGCACTTACTTATATGGAAGAGCAATTCAACAAAATGAACGAAGATAAAATCAATGAGTTGAAAGAACGTATTGAGAAAACTGAAACAGATATTAAAAGATATAATTCAGAAGCTAAACTTGCTGAGGCTAATTCAGAGAAATCTTCTGAAGCACTTTCTATTTTAGAGACTCGTTTAGAAACATTAGTTCCCAATGCTGCTTCTAATGGATATGTTTTCTTAGTTTCTGATGAACAAAAGAGTGAAATCGGTTTAAATGACTCTGATACTGAATTAGTTGGTAGAATCTCTGAACTAATGAAACTTAAAAAAGATGTTTTGATTAAACACTTAACTGAAAGTTTCTACAAAATATCTATCGCTAAGAAAGATAACTTTGAAGATAAAGAAACTACTAAAGAAATTTATAAATTAGTTCAATCTGTTGACTTATTTGGTAAGTTTACTCCTACCGAAAACGGTGAGTTTGAATACAGAGGTAAATTGAATTGGCACCAACTTACTACAAAAATGTTGAAGAAAGGTTTTGAACAAGAACCAGAATTTGACAAGATTGCTGGTTCTAATTCATATGAAGTGAAAACTGATAATGAGTTTGTTCTTATTGAAGAAAAAACTTCACCTAACACAGTTCATCCGACTAGAGAACTTACTAAGAAAATAGATAACCCAGAGTTTAAACAAAAAACTTTACGAACATTTGATAAACCAGAAATGATTGTTGTTATTGGTGATGGTGATGAATTTCAAATAACTGATGATGAAAGTGGTTTTGATCTTTATGTTGCTGGTGAATATAAACACGGTATCTGTTGTTTTGGATTTGGTTCTGTCATGACTTTAAATGAGTATAAATACTGGCAACAAAATAATGATTTAGAAGATAGTACTGATATGGTTGATGCTTATCTAATACCTGGTTTTGTAGGAACAATTGGAATTTCTGCCAAGTTAGAGGATGGTTCATTCTCAAATGAATTTGATATAGATGATTACATCTGCCATCAATTTGACGGATATGCTGATGTAGTTATAAACTTCCCAGAGGGAACTGAACTATATGAGATTAAAAATCATGATTTAAGTACAGTTACTGCTGCTTTAAGAGACGATAAAATCACTGCAGTTCTATCATAATGAAGAAACTATTATACATATTATATTTTATTCCCCTATTATGTCATTCTCAGAATCTCATAATAGGGGATTCACAAACACCTTACATTGATAAGAATTCAAGTAAGGTAGAAAAAGTGACATCATTGTGGAAAGGTGGAATAGGAGTTGATAAACTAACTTCAATGGTTTTGAATTACAAAACATCACCTGACATAAAAAATATTATTCTATGTATAGGAACAAATAATAATTTTAGAACAGGAAATATTAAAGAGTTATTCAAATCATTAAGAAGAACTTTTCCAAACGCTAAAATTTATGTAATAAAAGGATCTTGGGGATGGGGTGGTAATAAAAGAATAACAGAACAAAGAGTAAACAATTATTATAAACTTTATGAACAAGAAGGTGGTATAATATTAGAACCAGCAATAGGTAAACATGAACCACATCAAAATCTACCAGTTTATAAAACAATAGGTAAAAAACTAGACAGTATTTTATAAAATAACCACACATTGTAATGTGTGGTTTTTATATATAGTATATGAAATACTTAAAACCATATATTCTATTTGAATCTAACATCTATGATGTAGATTGGAAAACAATTCTTCCAAAAGAAATGATTGTATTAAAAGATGGTCAACATTCTTTTAAACTAGGAAACGTAATGAAGAATGCTGATATGGTACAAGTGACATATGAAAATTCAAAAAATGAATGGGGTGCACCTAGTACATTAGAATTTGACTTTTACTTCTCAGAAAATCCTAAAATGAGAATAGATATAGATATAACTTGGGGAGATGCGATGGCTTGTGAGTTTTATATTGATAGTCCAAATAAAGTCGGAGTAACTGAATACACTTCATTTAGATCTAAAACCGATCCGTCTAATACTATATTCGCACTAGATGATAAATCTCTTAAAGAGTTTATTGACTTTTTAAATAAATTTGACGGGTTTAAACTAGATATAAGTCAATTCAAGTTTTTAGATCAGTCTGATAACTATCAACCATAAAATAATTTGTTATTTTCTTTCTTATTAAACTTTTTATACATATCTTTGTAGAATAAATAATAAAACTAATTAAAAATTATGGTAATAAAGAATATACACGAGAAACTATTAAATAGTATTCAAACAATGCTTATCGATACAAAAGTTTCGCTCCCCTATTATGGCGAATTCAACTTACACATCAACTTTCATGAGAATGATAGTATAGGTACTTGTGGAGTTAATGTGGGAACAAAAGGTATGAACTTTTACTACTCTCCAAAGTTCCTAGCAGATATGTCTCAAAAAGAAGTAAACTTTATCACTCTTCACGAGGATTTCCACTTACTTTTCAGTCACCCAAAAAGAACTATTACTGGTCAATACGATCACAAATTGTCTAACATTGTACAAGATATGATTATCAATCATATTATTTGGGAAGACATTTCACATAACTTTGTTGAAATTCCTAAATCTCCAGACGGTAAGAATATGGCTCTTTTTGTTCCAAAAGAATATGAAGGTAAACTTATCTTTGAAGAGTTATACGAGTGGATGAAAGAGAAAAAAGACGAGTGGAATAAAGAACAAAAATCTAAATGTGAATGTTCTACTTGTAGTGGTAGTGGTAAAAAACCACAAGATAAATCTGATAAAGGTAAAGGTCAAGAGCCTGGTGAAGGTGATGGTCAGCCACAAGATAAATCCGAAGGTCAAGGAAAAGGTAAAGATGGTCAAGAACAAGGCGAAGGTCAAGGTGAAGGACAATCAGATCAAAAAGGTGATGGCCAAGGTGAAGGAGGTCAAGGACAAGGTGAACCATGTCCAGATTGTGGTGGAACTGGTAAAGATGGTGGTGAGTCTGGTAAAGACTCTACTGGTAAACCATCATACGGTCCTTACGGTAAAAATCCTGGTAAAGATGGCGATGCTATCGATACTTGGTCAACTGAGCAAATCTTTGAAGATTATGAAAACGGTACAGGTGAGTATTTAGATAAACACATGGGAGACGACGTTCCAGAAGAGATGCGTGAGGCGATGGTAAGAGACGTTATGGAAAGATTAGCGGCTCGTGGTTTATCTGCGGGTAATGTTGAGACTACTCTTAACAAGTTAAGAAAGAAAAGAAAAGATTACCTTAAAGAAATCAAAAGAGCTGTGTCTAATATGATTTTTGGTACTGTGAAACAAAAAACTATCGTTAAGCCAAACAGACGACAAATTTCTGGTCTTAAAGGTAATAGAAAGGTAAAAACTAAAATCAATGTTGTACTCGACACATCAGGTTCGATGGGTGGAAGTGGTACGTTTGAGAGAGTTCTTTCTTATGTGTATCGTAATGATATAGAAATAAACTTAATGGAGTCCGATACACAAGTAAATTGGGTAGAGAACATCAAAAGTAAAAGAAGACTTGAAACTATTCCAATTAAAGGTTTAGGTGGTACTTGTCTAAACCCAGCCATTGATTACATTAGAGAAAACTTTAATGATTTCAACAATGTAATTTTAACTGACGGTTACACGGATCATTTGAACTTCAAAGGTATTAAAGGTAAAACCTTGATTATATCAGTTGGTACTAAATGCCCAATTGCGAATGCTGGTCATGGTAGAATTAAACAAATCGTTTTAGAAGCAAACGAAAAATAAAAAAAATCCAGTCTATGACTGGATTTTTTGTTTTACTTTTCTACACTTTTTTCAAATAAAAAATAAAACCCAGTAAAGGGTTTTATTTGATAAAAATTGTTATAGATCTCAGTTCATTTTTAAAATCTATACGTTCTGCTATTATATTTTTAGGAGTATATATTTTTCTAACTGTCTCACTACCATGTTTAAGATCATCCATTCCTAGTTGAGTATATGGATCATGAAAGGTATAGTATCTAATACCATTAAACCAAACACAACGACCATTTAATTTATATTCTTTTGATAACACTGATATAAAAGGAATAAATTGATCTTTTATATCATTCCATTTAAAAAAACTATTTGTCCAACTCCTTGGATCTGTTTTTTTTATTGTAATACATAAATACTCTGAATTATTTTTCCAGTGATCATAAGAAGTTTCAACACTCACTTCAAATCCATCATCCAGCAGATAAGCCAAATAAGTCTCACAAAAATCTTGTAGTTCTTCTTCTTTATTTATACTTTCGTTAAATCTTCTTAAATGTTTCATATTTATATTTGTTTTGGTATATATCTATAACCTGCGATAGTTATCTCAATATACTTAATTTCAGTATCTGGTTTTATATTATCATTTTGAATATCACTTAAACTTAGATTATGTAGGGTATTTGGTCTTTCTACATCAAATGTAGTTTTCTTTATTTTATCAGTAGTTGGTGTTTCAATACAAACAATACCAGTTCCGTAATATGAGGTCTTTTGTGTAAGACAATACTTTATATTTAAAAAGTGTATGAATGGAATAATATGATTACTAACTTGATCCCAACGAAATGGTAGTGAGTTCTTCATTGGATTTTTACTTGTACTTCTTATTACAATTTCAATAGATGGTACATGTATATCATTTCTACCAGAATTATTAAGTACACGATAACCTATAGAGAAATCTTCATCTAACAAATAAGCAAGATGTGTTTCACAAAACTCTTTTAACTCTGAGATAAAATCATCAGACAATTTTTCGTTAAATCTTCTTAAATATATCATTTTAAATGAATGTTTATTTGTACAACTTCTTCTAAGCTAACCCTATCTTCTAGAACCATTGATAAACTATAATCATATTTAATGAATGGTCTTTCTGTTCCTCTATCAAACTTTTTATTTAATGACCAAAACTCTATACTACCAATGATTGTATATTGTTTTGATAACATATGTAAAAATGGAATAAATTGATCATTTACTTCTTCCCAAGGAAATAATAACTCTGGTGAGTCTATTGGTACATTATCAAGTCTCTTTCCGTTTCTTAAAACAAGAACATACTCACCAAAACCAATCTCACTTGCTACTATTGAATAACCTTCATCTAATAAATAAGCTAAGTAAGTATCACAAAAATCTTGTAATTCTTCTTTATTCAAACTCTCATTACTCTGCTCTAGCAGAGAGTGCATTGCACTAAACTTCTTTAAATGTTTCATACTATTCTTTCTTACTTATTATTGCTATAATTTTTTCTAGCGGTTCAAAATCACAATTATCATCATCTAAAACTTGTTGTAATGATCTTTTAGTAGATCTTAAAACGGGAACTGCGTCAACTTGAAGTCCTATCCATATGAACTCAAAATAATCTATATCGTAATCTTTACTCAATAAATGTATAAATGCTATAAAATGATCTTTAACATTATTCCATAACAACTTTTCATTTTTACTAGAATTATTCTTATATCTCTGAAGAATTATTCTAGTTGCTAATTTACTAGTAATCTTTTCTTTTGTATGAGACCATTCATAACCAGTCTGAACATCACAAGAATAATCATCATCTAATAAATAAGCTAAGTAATCTTTACTTAAATCAGAAATTTCAGATTGGTCTGGTTCTTTACCTTCATTAAATTTTCTTAAATGTTTCATACTAAATTTATTTTTCTTTAACATATAAAATTATAGATCCTATTTTAGAACCATTTAAAACATCTTCATTATCCATTAAATCTTTTACCGAATAAACAGATGTAATAGGTCCTATGTTATCAAATTTTAGATTTATTGGTTCACCATCAATATAAAACATTATAGGTGACTTTATATAAGTACTATATTTAGCATCACCTGCTACTACTTCAAACTTCACTAATAAGTGGTGAAGAAAAGTTATAATATGATTACTTATATCTTCCCAGTTATTTAATAAATCTTGTCTTCTTTGATTAGGTACAGAATTTCCCGGTTCACTAATCTTAATATAAAAACTTTCTTTATCAAGATATGAAGAATAACAATTCACTTCAAATCCTTCATCAAGTAAATAAGCTAAATGTGTTTCACAAAAGTCTTTTATTCTATCTACCTTTGATTGTAGTATTCTAGCAATTTGTGTAGGAGATAAAACCTTACCAACAAGTTTTTTATTCTCACCTGCATTTTCCCAGGCTTCATTAAATTTTCTTAAATGTTTCATTTACTTTCTAAATTTTCCAGGAAACAACATTCTTAATTCATGTCCTTGTGGTATATCTTTTGTTCTAATACCAAATACTTTCTCTTCTGGAGACATATCTTTACCATCCATTAAGAAATTATTATTAGAAGCCCAAACTTCAGCGTTTCTATTTAAGATTTGTCCAACTGAAAATGGAAATCTAATTCCAGTTTCGTTTTCAATTTCTATTATTCTACCATCAGGTGATTTAAGAACTTTGATTACTAATCTTGGATTTCTTTTACCGGTAAATACTACTTCTTTTTCTTTACCACCAAACTCTTCAAATACTTTTATGTGTTTCATATTATAACATATCTTTTAATCCAACTAACATTTCACATGCTAGTCCTGTTCTATCACGAAGATTCGCATCTGTTGATATAATTCTACCACTATACTCTATGTTGATTTTGATAACCATTCTAACTGAGAATCCTGATGAAGATTTAACTAGTTTAACCTCAGCTAATTCAGGAAATCTACTTTTTAAATCTTTATAAAATCCTTTTTCTATTTTACTTTGTTCGGATAAAGATATATTTCTTGTATCTTTTGTATATTTTGATAAGTCAACTGAATCTAACTCTTGACAAGTTTTTATGAATTCATCTGATACACCTAATCTTTTAGCCACTTTAAAGTCTATACTTGATGAACGAGCACCAGAGTCAAACTTTGCTTTAACTTTTGTTCTGACACCATCTTTAGATATGTTTATATCGTGAATACCATAAGTAATCTTACCTTTGCTAGTATATTGAACATCAACTTCTTTACTTGGTTCAGTAGTAGTCGTAGTCCAGTTTTCAAATTGTTTCAAATGTTTCATTGTAAAAAATCTTTTTGTTATATATTAAATATATATAATTAAAAGTCGTATATTTGTATTTATGAAGACAATATTTTTGGATTTTGATGGTGTAATGTGTTTAGCAACCGAATGGGGTGGTAGATACAGAAAACAGAAACTTTGGAACAGAACTTATCCAGAGCAATCTGTTATGTATGATTGTGACTTTCATTTAATGGATGTCGAATATCGTTTTGATAATTTCAATGATAAAGCAGTTCGTGTTTTAAATGAAATCTTATTAGAAACTGGTGCAGAAATAGTTGTTTCTTCTGATTGGCGATTTAGCTGTAACTTAACAGAAATGAAAGATCTTTTTAATCAATATGGTGTTATCAAAGGACCAATCGATTATACCCCAACTCTTGAAGTAGAAGATTTTAAATCTTTAGAAGCTAATGGTAAAAAAGGTTATGAAGATGAACGTTCAATAGAAATCAAAAAATGGTTGGCTTTACATCCAGAGGTTACTCATTGGGTAGCAGTTGATGATCTGAATATGTCTGACGGTTTAACTAATTTTGTTCATACCAAGCTTCAAAATGAAGGAATCAAACAAGCAGGTATAAAACAAAAGATAATGTCTTATTTACAATAATATGATTTATAGAATAGATGATAAGTTCGCTTGGGAAGGTAAATACCAAGAAAGAAAAGAACTTATAGAAATATACAAGTTACTTAATAAAAATGATTTAAGTACTTTACTCTTATATAAGTATAAATTACCTGAAAATCTTGGTATGAGAAAATGGGGTATAAATAAACCAGAGAATTTTGATTATTCTAAAATTGATCAAGACTGTGTAATGGTTTATCACTTAGATATTTTTATAAATGATCCTTCTAAAATAGAAGACCTAGTTCACTATTGTTTAGAGAATAATAAAGATTTATATGTTCCTGTCTGTAAATCAGATGATGTTTCTTATTGGTCAAAAAGAAATGACAGGTGGAATTGTTATAGAGATATTTTAGATAAGTATGAATGTACTTATATAGATAATATGAAATCATTTGGTAGGGATATTAAACTAAAGAGTCTATTGTTTTAAAAATCAATAGACTCTATGTTTTTTAAATTCACTTCATACTCACGACCTTCAAATTCAACGGTTACTTCACCATCATCATCAACATTTACTGGTTTTAAAGCAGCTTTAGGATCATTCTCTGCAAAATCCTTTATAATAGTGGCATAAAGAACACCACCAGACTTGATACATTTAATTACATCGACTATTGTAATTAAAGAACCTTCTTGATTGTTCTTCTTAAAATCCTCAAAAACTTTTATGTATCTCATAAATCTATATATTATTTTTTATATATACGAAATATGAAATACTTAAATAGATATAATGAAGAATTAAAGTCAAGTACCTATACAAAGGCAGCAGACAAGTTTGTGACTTTGGGACATCGTAAGAGAGCAGATAAGCTTTATCAACATAGTGCAGATGTTCTTAAAAAAGAACATATTGAAACTTGGAAAAAACAAGTAGAAACTTATTCTAAATACGGAACTATTAAAGTTACTATTGAAAATAAATCGTTAGGTACTAATAACGAAGAAGAGTTTTACTTTTGTTTTTATCCTTGGTTAGATTCTTATAGAGCAGAGACTGCTAAATTAGTAAGAGGAGATCAAGGTGATGATTGGGAAATATATACAGATATTTATTTAGAAATGTGGTTGATTCCTAAAACAGAGGAACAATTATATAGAGTGAAACAAGAATTAGAACCAGATCACTTTACTGGACTTGGATTTCAAACAAATACGTTAAGAATAGATTTAAAACTAGAACCAAATAACTTTGACATAAATGAACACAACTTTTATTATAATGATGGAGAATTTCCAAGTTATATAACTATTAAAATTGCAGATAGACCTAGTGCAGGTAGAGTAAAAATACTTCTAAAGAAATTCTTTTCAGATAGTTCTATCGAGTATCCTGTACCAGATTGGTTTTCTGAAAAATATAAAACAATGTATAGAACTTTATCTAGTATAATCCTTGCTGAGCCAGGAGTTTCATCAGAATGTGGCCTTTCTATGCATGACTTCGCAGATTATATTGGTACAATATCACCAAATAAATTCTGGAGTGAATAAAAATAATGTATCTTTGTGAAACTAATTACTAAATATAATAAATTCTTGGAATCAATACAACCAAAAGATATGTGGGACATAATTCCACAATCCGTAAAAGATCTTAACGAACTATTTAAAGAACACGGTAAGAAACTTTACCTTGTTGGTGGATCAGTACGTGATTTTTTAACTGGAGATAAACCAAAAGACTTTGACTTAGCAACCGATGCACTTCCAGATGAAGTTATTGATATTGTTGGTAAAACATACAGAACTAACTTACAAGGTAAAGCATTTGGTGTTGTAGTTGTTTTCACTAAAGAAGTTCCAGAAGGAATGGAAATCGCAACTTTTAGAGAAGATGTTTCTAAAGGTAGAAATCCAGAAGTTAAATTAGGAGTAACCATCGAAGATGATGTTAAACGAAGAGACTTAACATACAACTCTTTATTCTATGATCTTGATAAAAGAGAGATAGTTGATTTAGTTGGTGGTAAAGGTGACTTAGAAGCTGGTATAACAAGAATGGTAGGTGATCCTATTGAGAGATTTGACGAAGATAGTTTAAGAATTTTGAGAGCATTTAGATTTGCGTCAAGATACGAACATCCATTACATAAAGATACTGAAGCAGCAATTGCAAAAAGAAAACAATTAGAAAACATTGACCTAGAAACTGGTGAAATGAAAAGAATTTCTCAAGAAAGAATATGGGAAGAAATTAAGAAAGCTTGGAAACAAGCGAAAGATTTTAACTTCTACTTAAACTTCTTTACTAAGTTCGATATGTGGGACCAAGTTTTTCCTGGTGCTAACATAAACACTGACTTAATAAAATCATCTGACTTTGTTGTAGTAATTGCAAACTTATTTAAAAACGAATCTTTAAACAGATTAGAAGATAAATTAGTACAAGGTTACAAAATTGAATCCGATACTGCTAAGAAAGTAATTTTCTTATTGTCGTTCAACACTTTGACACCAGAGACTGCTTTTGAAATGTTTAAAAAGAAAGAACAATGTTTCATAACTGATACAACTATATTAGAATGGATAAAAGTTAGTTCGATAAATGATCCAGTTAAGATTAAGTTCTTAGAATACAAACCAAGTACTTCTGCGGAAGAGCTGATGGCTAAAGGTATTACAGGTCGTGATCTTGGAATTAAAATCAAAGAGTTAGAAGTAGAAAACTTTAAGAAACTATTATAATGGACCAAGAAATAATGCAATTAAATCTAACAAGAAGTATCGGTAGAAATATACGATACTTCTTTAATGATGAAACTAGTTATCCAGAGAAGATTTTAAAACAATCTGATTTGTATGGTTCATACTATCTTGTACCGTGTTTTCACGTTAGATTATTTGATCCAGAGTATGGTAGATATACTGAAAAGATATATTTATCACCAACAAGAGAAGTTTGGGTATTAGAAGAAAGTGTCTTTAGAGGACAACCAGGTAAGGTAGCAACTGATTCAATTCTTTATTTACCTGGTACAGAGTTCAATGAAAATTGGGCAGAAGATAATAAAGATTGTAAATACTTACAACAAGTACCAGGACAAAATATATTACCGATTGCGGTAACTAACTTACAAATAAAAGTAAATGAAATCTGTGAAAGATTTCCAATGTTAAAATTATAAATATGATACACTATATAACACACCTTCGTGACGTAATCGGTAATAACTACCTTGGTATCAAAATACCAAATGAGTCTCTACAACTGTACCTAAATGAGTTAAAAGAGGTATTAGGAGAAGAAGATTACAATGTATTTACTGAGAACCAACAAAGAAGAGATAGTGGTGATTACCATATCACGGTAATAAATGTTGCGGATTATAATAAAATATGTAAAGAAGTAGGAATTGATAAGTTTGTTTCTTCTTTAGATGCTATTTTTAAATATCCAATAGATGATTTAAAGTTTATGGGAATTGGTACGGCTACTCGCAATGAGAATAGAGCTTTCTTTATTGTTTGTAATTCAGATAAACTTGAAGCAGTTAGAAAAAGATATGAACTTAATGATCACGACTTTCACATAACACTTGGATTCTCACCACGTGATGTTTTCGGTGTAAGAAAGAATGAAGTAATGAAAAAAAGTTCAAAATTTTTACAACTTTTAGCACAAGAATTTTATAAGAAAGATAACTGGAACTTTGTTAGAAAGATTGAAAATTACAATTCTGATTCTAAAGCAGAGATTATTCCACTACAAATCACAGATACTACACTAAAAGTTAAGGTTGATGGTGATTTTATGGATGTAACTTATATGGAAGAAGGAGAGAAATTTTGGATAGCTACAAAGTACTCGGCAGATAAGGATTTACCGAGGTTACCAGAAACAGAGATTGCAAAAATTTTAAAAAATAAATAAAAACTATGGAATTATTTGAGTATTACAACTTAGACGAATGTATTGATAGAAAATTAGTTCTATCTAAACTTAATGAACTTAAAGAAGAAGGAAAGATTGAGTATGAACTCAATGTAGATATTCTAAAAATTGAAGACATCGATTTAGATGAAACAGAAATTGATGAACTAGCAGAACTTCTTGAAGAAAATGATGTATTTGAAGATTTAGATCGTGATTCAGACGACTGGGATGATGAAGGTTGGGGAGACGACTCTTTTGATAATGAAGACGATTACTAACAAATAAAAAACTCTTTAAAAGAGTTTTTTTATTTTAACACACTCACCACTTCAGGATAGTATTCGCTTATTTTCCTATTTTTACCATCATATGGTATTTTAGAAAGTACGTATCTCATTGCATTTAACATTCCTATCTTCTTATCATTAGAGTTTATTATTACCCAAGGAGATCTTCTACTTGAAGTTATATTAAACATTTGATTTTTATAGTTACCAATTATATCCCATTTATCTACAACCTTTGCATCATTAGGAGAGAACTTCCAGTATTTTAAAGGACTTTGTT
>Ga0208133_1000025_pt1 | contig 59801 bp, 47 predicted proteins | sample ColrivemetaGS535_FD_187595 | JGI IMG/M metagenome (GOLD analysis project Ga0208133, IMG submission 187595) | Estuarine microbial communities from the Columbia River estuary, USA - metaG S.535 (SPAdes) (version 2) | ecosystem: Environmental > Aquatic > Marine > Intertidal zone > Estuary | place... | reverse complement strand
CGAAATTTTCTTTCATTATTTTATGAATATAAAATCCTTCAATTTTTAATTATGATGTTTAGCCAATCTCAAAATATCTCCAAAAACACCTCTGGCGGTGACACTTGCTCCTGCTCCTGCTCCTTGTGCTTCAGGTGCTGCTGCATCTGCTGGTTTTTCTTCTGCCGGTGGAGGAGTGTTTATACTTTTTTCTAATTCTCCTGCTAATTGTTTCTTACTTGCAGGATCTAATCCATTAATGGCTTTCATAATATCACCAATACCACCGCTACTTGTTTTTGGTGGTGTGCCTGCTACTGGTGGACTTGGAGTTTCACTGCCCGGTGATGCTTCAGGTGCTGCTGGTTCTGCTGCACCACCACTTGCTGGAGCAACATACGGGCGATCTGCACCACCGGCTGCTGCTGGTGTTCCACTTGTTGCTGGTGCTGCTGCTGGTGTTCCACTTGTTGCTGGTGCTGCTGCTGGTGTTCCACTTGTTGCTGGTGCCGCTGCTGGTGCTGCCGGTGATCCTGTTTTTGGATCCCATTTTGCCTTAGCATCTGCATAACCTTGTTTAGCATCATTCCAAGCACCTTTTAGTCCACGACCTGCTGCTTGTACTCCACCTACAACATTACCGGCTACTTTGCCTAGGAATGAACCAACGCCTTCATTTAAACATTGATTATGGTATGAATTAACTAACTTGGCCGCAAAGTTTTCATTTAATCTTTTTGCTTTTGCTAATCCAAGATCTTCAACTGCAATTCTATATCCACGATTTAAAAGTTGTTGCTGAGTTTTAATACTTCTTGGCAATCTGCTGGCAACACTTTCATGATATGGTGTTTTTGTATTAGTTGCTACGAGTTGGGTAATTTTCATATCTGTTCCTATTATTTCTTTAAGTATGCTAATACTTGCTTCTGCTCTTCAGGGGTTAGTGCCATTATTTGTGCAAGCATGTCTTTGATATTTACTACTGGAAGACCTGCATTCTTTTTAATGTCATCTAACTCATCTGGTTTAGTTGGATCTGCCGCTGGTGCGGCGGCATCTGCTGCTGGATCTAATGTTGGATCAGTTTTAGCAGCAGGTGCAGCAATACCCATGTCTGTGTAGGCTTTTGAAACCACTGCTGGATCAACACCAGCACCTTGTATAACTTGTGATACCTGTTCGCTGTCTGTTGGGCTACCAGCCTTGGTCCATGCTGTGTTTAATTTGTCTGCTGTGACTTTAGTGGTCAAATTCTTACCAACGGTTGCGGCTTTATTCTTAATGTTATCCCACATCCCTTCATTGAACTGACGATTCTTAATCTGTATCAATGTGAATAGTGTGGCAATTTGACTTTCAGAAAGAGTAACTGATTCTTTCATGCTGCCCATGGCCATGGTAACTGCTTTTTCGGCTGCTGTATCTGCCATCTGCTGGGGTAATCCAGAATCTGCCATCATTGTTTGTGCTAACTCTCTTATTTTACCAATATCGCCTGGATTAATATCACCATTGGCAATACGACTGGCAATTGTATCCGTTGCTGTCTTTACAGCAGCATCACTAGCAGCCCTGACGCCACCTTGTATAACTGCGCCTGGGTCGGCTCCTGACGCACCCCGATATATATTACCGGCTGCTTGATCATAAGCACCAACAGCGCCTCTAGCACCTGCTACTGCATCTGTTGGTGGAGCAGCACCCGGAGGAACAGGTGCACCTTTAAATGCTTGTCCAATCTGACCAGCAGCAAAAGCGGTAGCACCTGTGGCCAGCCCTTTACCTACTGCGGTACTAAACTTCTCACCTTGTAATAGTTTGTCTGTCATCTTTAACAAACCTAATACAGCAGCACCGCCTAATCCTACTCCACTGATACCAGCAGCAGCAATAAGTATAGCATAAATTAAACTCTGTGCTATTGGATTTGCTTTAGCAAATGCTCTATACTTTTGAATTACTTGATTAACAGCATTATCAGGACCACCTAACCCTGCTTCAATTTTGGCCACAGCACTATCATACATAGCATCAGCACCTTTAACAGGACCTGAATTCTGTACTTGGGCAACAAGATCATCATAGGCTTTTTTAACAGCACCTGCGGCATCTTTACCCTTGCCTAACATTGTTCTATTACCACCAGCAGCAGTTGCACCCTGCTCTACACTGGTGAATATCTGTTGTATTTGATCAGGAGTTAGGGCTGCTTCTTTAATTAATCTGCCAGCATGTTCCCATAATTTAACTGATTTTGCTTCAGTCAGGGTTAGACCTTCATATAGTCTATTGTGTTCTATGTGATCTAATCTAGCAGTTAGTTGTCTTATGTCCATAAGGATATCCTGAATGTATTTGTTATTTATAAATGAACTGCGTTCATTTGCTCTATCGCTAATCGCTCAGAGCATTTAGTATCTTTGTAGAAGATATTTAATATTATTCAGATTGTTCAGTCACACTTTGCCCGAGCAGGGCAAAGAAACATTATTCGAGTTGAACATATCACTTAGTGTTACTGCATTACAGTGGCGGTTGGCCTGTACCACGAGCAGCGTCTTTATCCAGCGGCGGCTTATGTATATACACTAACACATACATAAACGTAGGGAATACTATCCCTTCTTTTTGCTTATTCTTTATCTTCAAACATCCAAACCGTAAGCATTTTACGATCTTCATCCTTGCGGGTAGTAGATGAGCACTCTTATCGGCAAGAGATTTCCCTCCCTGTGATCCAAAATCCAGGTTTCCGGGCACCAGAACTTAGCAGGTGCGAGCTTTATACCGATTAACTGAGCCTAAATTTTGTTTATAATGTGTGAGCCATGGACACGGACAGAGATTTGTCCGTTATAATATTCTTGTGATTCTAATACTTTGCGGTCGAATTGTTCGCGGGCCTCAACGTATGATGTTTCTGATTTGCTTTTACAGTAATGTAGTATTTCTCTAGTAAAGTTTTCTTTACCAAGTAACTCAACATCTTTGTTAAGTTCTAAGTTTGAGCCATAATATTCTTGCCAGTCCGAATTAATTTTGCTTCGGATCTTCTTTTTTTTCTTGGTGCCGTTCTTCAACTTTACAGTCTTGTAGGTCGTTCGACTAAATTTTGCTAACTTTTTACCAACATAAAGCCTGCCAGAAGTATTACATGAGATGAGATAAACAAATCCCACACAATCTTCAGGCAGTTCTGTAACTATAACACCTTTATGATACCAAGTCATTAACTATGTTGCCGCCTTGGCTTCCTTGCGAGCATTCTTCTCGGCAGTAATTTCATTGCGGCGAGTCTTAACTGCCTTACTTAATTCACCCAATGCTTTACGAGCGCGGGTTCCAGCAGCAGCATTACCTGCTGTAAATTTTGCATCTTCTGCTAAGAATGCATCTAATTGATCTTTAATTTGTTGTGTTGTTGTCATTTTTATTTTTCCTTGGTCTTCCAATTGTGGTTCTTCTAACTAATGGCTCTTTTATTCTCGGTCTTCCAACCTTCTTTGGAATTGCCTTCAATCTTGCTTTTTCTTTTTTCAAAGATCGGTGATCTTCTATTGTATTTTTCTTGTGTTCGCTAGTCACCTCTAACGATAATTTTCGTAAATTTTTTCCCAATATTATCATATCGGTAACAGCCCTCCGTACTCTTCCACCTTTCATATAAGAAGGAAAGTCTAGAAACGCTTGATGATAGTTATGCAAATCTACAAATCGTGAGATGTATTCTGAATGTAACTCTTTATATTTCTCAAATTTTTCACGCGACATAGTCTACATCATTACTATAAGAGGTAAAACCATTTTCTTTAATTACTCTGAGTACGTTGTTTACCCTACCTACTAATTCATCTTTATGCGATATCAAGTATATATTCTTATTGCGTTCTCTGGCCATTTTCTTTAGAACTGCTAATCCAGATTCTACACCAGCAGCATCCATTCCGGCATCCATAAGTTCGTCTACAAACAATAAATTAATGCTTTGATATAGCCCTTCCCAAACATCTCGGAAAGCAAAACTCATACTTAGAATTAATCTGTTACGCTCACCTCTACTTAAATTATCAAAATCTAAATCTTGCCCTAACTGAGTGATCTCAACATTTAGATCATTTTGGAATATAACTCGATGAGGTAATCCAAGTTTATCAATATAATAACTTAACCGTTTGTTTAAGTAACTTAAATTTTGATCAATAATCTTCTTACGTATAAAACTATCTTTGTTAGTCAGTAGTTTTAATAAAAATTCTTGATGATCTTTAAGTTTAGTCAATGCATTAACAATTTCCCAATTGATTTCTTGTATAGCAGTCTTTTTTAACTCTTCTATTTGTTCTTGATATGGGTTTAATTCATCTGCCCGTGTGGTTAAACTTTTTTCAAGACTATCTAAATTGTTTTTGTGCCCTAATGCTTCCGCTTCTGTATCATAGAATGTATTAGGTCTACGTGGAGTATTTCCTGTACCTATTTCATCTGTAATCTTTTTCAAATCTTGCGATACTTTATTAAAGTATTTTTTAGATTCTTCTAGATGTTGCAGAGCACCACTAGTCATTTCTTCATGTTTGTGGTCATGAAGTTCCTGTTCACAGGCATGACATGTCTTGTTTGCTAGACTTTCTAATTCTCGTGTATACTTTATTAGACTTTTTTCAGCCTGACCTACAGCAGATTGCAAGGTTGCTGACTGTTTATTAAGTCCTTGGATCTTTGTATTGTGCTCATTCCACAATTTAAGTTGATCATGTGCCGCCAGTTCTGCTTCAATGTCAACTGTTTCTAATCTCATCATAGCACGTCCAATGTTTTCTATATCTGAGTCTTTCTTTGTTTCCCAAGCACTACTCTTAATACCCAAACTATCTATGCTTTTCTGTACATTTTCGTTAGCAGCCTTGATTCCTTCAATTTTAAATGACTCTTGCTGTATAAGATCTTTACTTTCTTTGACTAAAATTTTTAATGCTTCTGCTTTTTCACTCAATAGAGTAATACCTAATAATTGTTCAATAACTTCACGCTGATCAGCAGCCTTCATTGAGAGGAACGGCTCAGTATAAGTGTTGAGAGCAACCAGGTGTTTGAACATTGTGTGGCTCATTTCCAGCATCTGCTCAATAGCCTTCTGCGTTTCTCTGCTATCACCTTGACTATCGTCTTCGGATTCGTCAGTTTTTAATTGACTATCATTAACAAACAGCTTCAGTACATTAGGCTTGCGACCACGTTCAATTCGATAGTTTGTATTATTCTTCTCAAACTCAACAGTAACTAACATGGATTTGCCGTTAGTTTTGTTGATCAAGTTCTCTCGTTTAATATTAGTTAGGGCTTGACCGTATAATGCATATGATAATGCGTTAACGATGGTAGTTTTACCGGTGCCATTACGGGAACCAGTATCATCACCGCCGAGATCGAGGTTAGATCCTAATACTAGTGTCAAGGCCTGTTTATCAAAATCAACGGCCTGCGTTTGATTCCCCACACTAAGGAAGTTTTTTACAGTTATATTTTTAAGATGGAACATTAAAGATTATTATAAATTTCTAGTAAGGTATTTTTGTCAAATTGGTCACTATCAATGTTTATTAGCTGCTCTGTAACAATTTGGTCAACACTTTCAAATGTTGCGTCTGGATTATCATCAATAGTACCATCTATATTGGTTTTATCTTGTATTAAGCTAATCTCACGTATATCGTAATCTCGGATAAATGTTTCTTTGATGAAGTTTGCTTCTTCGTAACTAATATCAATGTCGAGGTTCACCTTGATATGCATCTTTGACTTCATTATACTAGGCGCATTATCGATTAAGTCACTGAGTTTAACAGTTCTATACTTGGGACAGTTAGGCCAATCAATAAAGTTAGGCTCCCCACCCCATTCTAATGTCATCATACCACGTTTATCATCACCCGTATCAGAGAAGTTGTGTGGAAACGCATTACCAATATAGATTACTTTGTTATTTTCTTGACGTTTATGGAAGTGTCCGCTGAATATATAGTCAGGACCATTAAAGTCCTCTGCTCTAAGTTCACCGTGATCGGGCATTTGTACCATGGCGTTCATAAAAAACTTGGGCAATTCAAAGTGACCAAAGACATATTTGGTTTTAATGTCTTTCATAGTTTTCCATTCATCGCCTACTAACCAAGGTACAAGGGTGACATCATCAAGAGCTGTAATACCATCTACAACGGTAACTCCTGGAATGTGCCGACCAAAAGCACTAGAATGAATGTCACGCTTGTCTTTATAGAACAAATCATGGTTGCCCGGAAACCAAAAGAATTGTTCAAATGCTGCACCTAGCTTTTCTAACAAACTTAATGAAGTGTTAAGGGTGAATAAGTTTAGACTATTACGATTGTGACTCCAATCTCCCATGAAGATACAAGTTTCACAATTATTTTCTTTAGCCTGTTCGATGAACCAATCTACAAATTCTTCACAGTCTCTTAAATGTGTTGTGGAGTTAGACTTTAGTCCAACATGCAGATCTGTAAAAACTGCCACTTTTTTAAACAATGCCATTAAAATATTCTCCTAATAACGAGTTTAGCATGTAGAATGGCTAAAGTCAAATATCAGTTTGCTCATCTTCTTCAATACTAGTTTCTTCTGATTTTGGTTGTCTGAAGTGTTTGTATAGTTCTGCTTGGCGAGCAGTTTCTTCTGCGTATTCTTGTTTATATTGTCGAGTCATACTAGGAGTTAATCCGGCTTCTTCTAACATATCATCGCGGATGTTTTGATTTTTCTTTTCAATATTTAGAACACGGGTAAATGAATTTGTAACTGCTGCGGTGTAGTAGGCAAATGGATTTTCTGATTTACTTTCGTCAAACTGTAATCCAATTTGGCTTAGTTGTAGAATAGCCTGTCCCCGCATTTCTTCATTGTAAGTATAACCACGCCAATTACTACGTTGAGCATAACGCTCACTTAGTTTAATAAACATCTTACCTAAATTTTCAGTAATACGTCCATGATCTTTGTTAAACTTACCAGTATCAACTGGACCTTTCCAATGACTTTTACCTACACAAATTAATTCGTCTTGATCATTAAAATTCCAATGTTGGAAAGGTGGAAAATTAACTTTCTCGTGACTGTCTGCGGTATTCTTTAAAGTTTTCTTACGTCCTGGTGCCAATGGAACATGATCAAACGTCATAATACGTATAACAATATCAGTCTTGGCTATGGTTTTGTAGTCTGCTGTACATTCAGCAAGTTTAATTTTTTTATCTCCCGCAATCCTAGCTTGTCCAAATGCCAGTATACCCTGACGTTTTGCACGATTACGTTTAGCTTCTGCTATGGTTCTAATATTAACTTTATCTAAATTTGTTAATATAATGTCGTGTTGTTGATATTCGGGTAATGTGTAGCTACTAAATGAACATTTACTTTTATGAATTTCTGATAATAAATCTCGATTATTTAGGTATTTTACTTTTTTTCCAGTCAGAGATATATGTGTGGTAGTCATTATTATTGTTATTTTCCTTGGTTATAATATTATAACATTTATTATTCAAATGTCAACGATAATGTTATAAGAGTACTTTATTTATTGGTTAAATATACTATACGAGGAATTATAAATTATGCCAGCACTCAGTCCTTCGGGGTTTCCGACAACTGCTATCACTCCTAATTCGTTAGCCGGCTCCGCCGCTGATTTTAAAGCAACTGCACCTGGTGTACGTCTGCCTCCTGGAGTTCCACCGGGTGCCCAGCCCGTTAGACAAAACACAGTATCACTTGATCAAGTAGTAGTTGTTGGAAGATTTGGAAATCAAAACATTCTTAAACATACCACTGAGCAACGAGTTAGAATAAAAGTTCCTCCTAAATATTTGGTAAAATATACAAAAGGAAGTGGTGCCGAGGAATTAAGCGAAGACAGTGGATTTGGTGGCATTGTATTTCCTTATACGCCGACTATTTCTTATGGTGTAAAAGCAGATTGGTCAGAAATAAAACCACTACATTCAAATTTTAATATTCCGTTCTATCAAAGAAGTAGTGTAGGTGAAATTTCAATTTCTGGACAATTCACAGTAGAAAATGGTAAAGATGCAGAGATATACCTATCCACTGTACATTTATTAAGAGCATTGACAAAAATGAGATTTGGTGGAGCCACTAACGGCGATGCTGATAGTGGAGCACCTCCTCCAATTTGTCGTTTATTTGCATTTGGTACAAATATGTTATCAAATGTTCCAATAGCAATTACTGGTGTACGCATTGAGTTACCCAATAATTGTGATTATTTTAGTTTAAGAGGCATTAATAGTGTACCAACAATCTCTACTTTGGCTATAACATGCATACCGGTATACAGTAGAAAAGAAATGCAAAACTTCTCTGTAACCAAATATTTAAACAGAGATTATAGTGAAGGATACATTTAATGTACAATAAAACTAGTCCTTATTACACTACTCAGTTACTTAACGGGTATCTTGATATTATGTCATTTAGAGATATCCCGTATCAAACAGATGATATACTATTTGAAGTAACCAATACTTATGAAAATAGACCAGATTTGCTTGCCTATGATTTGTATCAAGATGCTTCGCTTTGGTGGGTATTTGCCATGCGTAATAAATCAAAAATTAAAGATCCAGTGTTTGATATGATAGCCGGTGCAAAGATATACTTACCTAAATTATCTACACTTAATTCTGTATTAGGAATTTAATATGCCAGGTCCACTAACCACAAACCGCGGCTTCACCGGATCTGACAATAACGAACGTAAAACAAAGCCTGAAATAAAAGATCCAAACAACGATATAGTAAAAATATCAGGCGAAAGTAATATTTTCAATAGTTATAGATCTATCACATATACTTTTACACTAGCAGCACTTGAAAAACGTCACCTTGACGATCCTGAATCATATAGAAAAGATGATTACAATTTAGAATTAATTATCATGAAGTCCGGCGGCAAAGGTGATGCCCTAATGGAAAGAACTGTATCTACCAGAGACTCCGATGTTAATCCAGCTCTTAAGCCCGACGCCAGTGAGAAATCTGGTACTGCATCAGATAAAAAGAAATCAAGAAGTGAACGTCGTCTTGCCGCCAATAACGCTGGTCGAAACACCAATGATTTTTTTGTAGGATTTAATACACATAGTCCAGGCAGATTTGATATGTTCATGGAAAATGTAGAAATTGAAAGTATAATGGCTCCTAGCGAAAAGACAAATTCAACTACTGCTATGAAAATTAAGTTTGACGTAATTGAACCATATAGTATCAATGGATTTATAGAAGCAATACATACTGCTGCTGTTGCTGCAGGTTTTCCTAGTTATCAAAATGCCGCCTTCTTACTTAAATTAGAATTTTGGGGATATCCAGACGATGAGGATTTTCCAGATCCTGTAAAGATTCCAAAAAGTACTAGATATTATCCAATGTCAATCACAGAGTGTAATATTGAAATTACTGAAAAAGGTACTTTATATAGATGTAATGCAGTTCCTTATAATGAAAGGTCATTTGGCCATCCCAACATGGTTAAGAAACCTATAAAGATGCAAGGAAAAACAGTTGGAGAAATTCTAAAAAATTTATTCAAAGCACTTGATGAGACTTCTAAAGAAATTCAAGAAATTGAAAATAAAGAAGCAGGTGTTACTTCCAAAGAGTATGATAGATATGAAATTAAATTTCCCACATGGAACGAGGCAACTGGATGGCTCTATATTGACGGAGTTAACAATAACATAGCTAAAAGCAAAATGGGTAGTATTCTTACAGACCCGTTATTAGTGGGTATGAATAAGCCCGAAGATACATCACAGTCAAATGGATATAGTGCAAATGCTTCAACAAAACCCAATGAAGGCGAACCACCACCATCTGTTAAATTTAAACCTGGCGAATCTGTTATACAATTTGATCAAGATACAAACATCAGCGAAATTATAACTGCTGTTGTTAGAGACAGTGAGTATGCTAAAGATCTATTAAAAGGGCTAATTGAAAAAAAACCAGGTATACCTGATCAATTTGGTTTTGTAGATTATTGGATGATTAGAATCGAAACTACAAACTCAACTGAAATGAATGAGTTAGGTAAAAAACCTTTTCAAAAATTTACATACGTTGTTCATACATACAAAGTTCATTATACTCGAATACCAGGATATGGAAGAGAACGTATCAATGAAAAAGATTTAGAAAAAATAAGTAATCGAGAATATAATTTTATCTATACAGGAAAAAATATTGATGTTCTTAATTTTAAATTAAATTTTAATAATTTATTCTTTGAAGCAGTTCCTGTGAATAATGGAAACAAACCCACTTCTGGAAAAAATGAAGCGGCTGCACCTGCTAATACTGTCAAGACTCGATTAAATCCAAAATCGTCAACGCCGTCTGGTAACAATAGAGAGCAAGGACAGGTGCCCGATCCTGCTGTTAAGATATTATCTACAAAAATACAGGCCTATGGAGGTAATGCAGCACAACCTGAAGAGGATCCTTTTCAACTATTAGCTAGAACTATGCATAATTCAGTGATTAATTCTAAGGCTAGTATGTTGACAGGAGATCTTGAAATTTTAGGAGATCCGTTTTATCTTGCAGGTGCAGGTGCAGGCAATTGGAATCCTAAACCTTCTACTAGAGGAAAAACATTATCCGGTGAAATAAATCACATTTATGCAGCAGTTCTTATTACCATAAATTTTAGAAATCCTGAAGATATTAATAGTTTTGAAGATGGCGGTATGATGAAATTTGATAGTAATCGTGTACCCTTCAGTGGTGTTTACCAAGTAACTACAGTTGTTAGCACATTTAAAGATGGTATATTTAAACAGAAATTAGATGTTATAAGAATGCCAGGGCAGGTATTAGATTCGGATCTTCGTAGTAGCGATCCTTCGGATAGAATGTCTACTGAACCTAAATCAAGTTCTCAAGTTGTACCTGACGAAACTAGAGCACAAAGTTTTGAAGAACGAGCAGATTCTAGATCTGTAGAAACTGTACTTAACAGGGGCCTTCCACTGCCTAATAATACTGTAGTGCCAGTTGACGCAAGTGGAGGATTAGGTGGTGCTGCTCCACAATTTTTACCAAATAATGCATCGTCGGTAGCAATGCTTCCTACAGTGTTAAACCAAACTCCGGGATTGTCATCTTCCCCTCTAAATGTGTCACCAGTAATTGGAACTGCATTACCTACAGATTTAACTTCTAACATAAGATTAAACACGTCAGGACTTACTTCATTAAGTCAAAGTGCGTTAAAGGTATTAGGTGCAGCAGCAGCTATATCAGCGGCTGCAAATATAGTAAAAGGTACATTTACAAAAGACGGACTAACAGGATTAATTGCTGGATCATTAGCTGCCACTGCAATTGGTGCGGCCCGTAACATGTCTAATTCTGGATCAGGAATAGGTAAAGGTGCTAGTGTTTTAATAAATCCTAGTTCTTCTTTACCATCAGTACCTACTGCTAATGATATTAAACAAGGATTAAACATTGATTCTAATATATTATCAGCTGGTTCTATATCTAAAACATCCGCACTTGCAACGGGTATACCTAATTCATTAACTGGTATAACTGGTGGAGCCGATAGTCTCATAAATGGAATTGGCAATAAAATTACTTCACTAACGGCGTTATCAAATGATCCAAAAGGCATTGGTTCTCAACTAGGGTTAGATACCAGCAAACTTTCTGGACTTAGTGGAGCATTACAAAGTAAATTACCTTCACAAGTTACATCTCTTATTAAAAACATACCAGCCAATGTAAATTTAAAACAAGCCGCAAATCAAGGATTAGTATTAGATTATATACCTGCTGGTAAAATATCCAACATACCTGCCACTCCTCCACTTAATAAAGCACCTATACCTCAAGCAGATCCTGGGTATTCTCAAGAAGTTATTAAACGAGGCGGTATGACAGCATTACAGAATTTGTATGGTGTTAACAGTTCTGCCAAGTTATCTACTAATTTAATTCCAGCAGATTTAATTGCTTCAGCAGAACAAGCCGTATCTAAATCAAGACTTGGTTCTCTTGGAAACGTAACAGGACTAACTAATGCTGTAGATATAAATGTTGCCAAAGATAAATTAGGTAGTTTTCAAAATCAATTATCCGGACTAACTGGACAAATTAAAATACCTGATGTAAATTTACCAGGCTCGGTAACATCTAAATTTTCAGCCAACTCATTGGGATCAAGTCCCTTAACTAATTTAGTTAACAATTTAAATAACAATACAGGAAATACATAGTATGGCAGAAGAAACAAGATCGCATAGTGGTGGTCCTAATTCAAAACAATCATCCCCTGGGCCGTTTCTTGCTGAAGTAACTAATCATCTTGATGGTACATATATGGGCATGTTAGAAGTTGCACTAACAGGAGGCATGCCTAACAATCCCAAAATACAACAAGAAACACATGTTGTTAGATACCTAAGTCCGTTTTCAGGAGCTACCTCAGGAAGATTTGAAGGAAATAACAGTAGTGATTTTAATGATGTACAAAAAAGTTATGGTTTTTGGATGATACCCCCGGATATTGGTACTACAGTTATGGTTATCTTTATTGATGGTGATCGTAATCAAGGATATTATATGGGTTGTGTGTCAAATGTATTTCAAAATCATATGATACCAGGAATAGCTGCTAGTAAACAGGTAAAAATGACCGATGAACAACGCAGAAAATATGGAACAGATTATTTACCCGTAGCTGAATTTCATAAAAAGTCTCAAGATTTAAAAAATCCAGTACCTCAAAAATGGGCAAAACCCATTCATCCATTTGCTGATAGATTATTACAACAGGGATTATTATTAGATACTGTAAGGGGAGTTACATCCAGTGGTGCTCGTAGAGAAGTTCCTAGTAGTGTATTTGGTATATCAACACCTGGTCCATTGGATACTAGTGCAGGTGCCAAACGTGCCAATATAGGATATGATAGTGGAACCGCTGCTCCTGTGAGTAGATTGGGAGGTACAACTTTTGTTATGGACGACGGTGATATCAATGGACAAAATGAATTAGTTAGGTTACGTACAAGAACTGGTCATCAAATCCTTATGCACAATAGTCAAGATTTAATATATATTGCTAATAGTGCAGGCACATCCTGGATTGAAATGACCAGTAATGGTAAGATTGACATCTATGCAAATGACAGTGTTAGTATTCATACTGAAAATGATTTTAATTTTAGAGCTGATAGAGATATTAATATCGAAGCAGGTCGTAATATCCATGTTAAAGCAGGTAAGAACATGGAAACAAATATCACAGGTTACAATTATCTCACGGTAGATCAAGATCAAAAGATTGCTATTAGAGGAACACACGACGAAACTATTGGTGACGAAGTTAAAATAACTGTAGGTAATAGTTATAATTTAAGTTCATCAAAAGACATTAAACAATCTGCAGAAGGCACAATTAATCTTAAATCAACTGGCAATATTAATTTAGGCACACAAGCACAATTAAACTTAGGTGCTGTTGGAAATATGATAGGCACCGCAGCAAATATACATTGGAATGGACCCACGGCAGGATCACCTGCTGCCGCCGATGCCGCCGAAGTACCGCCTCTATTAACAATTTATAGTTTACCTCAACGTTTAGTCAGTGCAGGGTGGGCTAATGGTGTATTTTATAATACAGGAACAATTAAAAGTATCATGCAACGTGTTCCAACACACGAGCCGTGGCCACAACATGAGATAATTAATCCACCACAATTTTCTCCAGCAGCAACAGATGCTACATTAGGAACAACTCCAGAATCTACTAGAGCCGCAGCCGGCGTTCCACCAAATCCTGTTTCTGAAACACAGCAACCTGCCAACCAACCTGAGATTGTGCCAGGAACATGTACGCCAACGTATGCTAAAGATATTAATGCTTCTTCGGCACAAGCAGGAATTGCAGCAATTAAAGCAGCCTGTGCAAAATTTGGATTAACAAGTCCATACGCCGTAGCAGCATTGTTAGGCATTGCCGGCGGCGAATGCCGTTGGAAATTAGTAGAGGAAGGGTTTAATTATTCTGCTGCTCGATTATTACAAGTATTCCCTAGCGTATTCAAAGGTGATACAGCTCTTGCTCAACAATATGCTGGCAATCCTAATAATACATTACCTGAATTTTTGTATGGTAGTACCACTAAAAAGGGTAAGGGATTAGGAAATACACAATCTGGAGATGGCGGCAATTTTATAGGTAGGGGCTATATACAATTAACTGGAAGAAGTAACTATACTAGGTATGGGACCATGGTTGGCCAAGACTTAGTAGGAAATCCAAAATTATTAAGTGATCCTACTATTGCTGCTGAAGTTAGTGTTAAGTATATGTTAGATAGATGTAAGACAGATCAAAATGATCCAGGATATGTTGAAAAAGCAATACATTCAGTTGGGTTCTGTACTCCAGACATATATGCAACAAAGAAAGGTTTTTACGAATGCTTCCTTGGGCAATTAAAAGGTGGTATATTGAGTTCTGGCAATAATGGCATTGTTACAGATAGTAGCGGCAAGCCAATTAAGACTGGTTCTTAAGGGTAATAAATATAATATGCCTTATAAGAATCTTGAAATTAATCCAGTTCAATATAGTGAACAAAATACTGATAAGTTAAGTCAATACTATCGAGGATTTAGTACAGCTAATCCAATTAATCGAGGCTCTAAGCTCTATGACTTTGATTTAATTAAACAAGATATTCTAAATCAATTTAATACTCGTAAAGGTCAACGAGTAATGAATCCTAAGTTTGGATCTATTATATGGGATCTATTAATGGAACCATTAACTCCAATAATTAGTGAATTATTGCAAAAAGATATTAGTATTATATGTAATTCAGATCCTAGAGTATATCCATTACAGATGCAAGTTAATGAATATGAGCAAGGCTATATAATTGAAATTACATTAGCAATGAAAAACACCAACGAAACTTCTACACTAAGATTAGCATTTGATCAAAAGTTAGGAATAGTTGTACAATAATCTACACACTTAATTACTACAATAAATACGGTATAAACTATTATGATACCATCAACAAACACAAAATTACTAGTTAGCGAAGATTGGAAAAAGATTTATCAATCTTTCCGTAATGCCGACTTTAAGAGCTACGACTTTGAAACACTTCGTCGTACAATGATTTCTTTTCTTCAAGAAAAATATCCCGAAGAATTTAATGACTATATTGATAGCAGCGAATATATTGCACTTATTGATGTTATTGCATATCTTGGACAGAATTTAAGTTTCCGTATTGATTTAAATGCACGTGAGAACTTCCTTGAAACCGCACAACGTAGAGATAGTATCTTACGTCTTGCCCAACTAATTAGTTATAATCCCACAAGGAATGTTCCTGCTAGTGGTTTTTTAAAACTTACTGCTGTAGCCACTACTGATAGCGTATATGATTCTAATGGAACAAATTTATCAGATATAACAATTGGATGGAATGATGCCACAAATCCAAACTGGTATCAGCAATTTATTAATATTATGAATTCTGCAATGTCTAGTAATTTTGGCAATCCTGCAGATCGTTCTACAATTGATTCTATACTTACTGAAAAATATAGAATTAACAGTTCTACCCAGGACGTTCCTGTTTTTAGTTTTTCTAAAAATATAAACGGAACCTCGATGAGTTTTGAAGTTGTTCCTATTACGTTTTCTGATGATAAAACTTTTATTAAGGAAGCACCGCCGGAACCAGCAGCTCTTTTTAGTTTAGTATATAAAAATGACAATCAAGGAAGTGGTAGTCCCAATACTGGATTCTTTTCTCATTTCAAACAAGGAACTATAAATCTTTCAACTTTTGGAATTACCAATCCTGTAATTAATGAAATTATTGGAATCAATGCTCCTAATATTAATGATACTGATACATGGATGTGGCAACTAGATCAAGAAGGTAATTATTCAACTTTATGGACACAAGTTACTTCATTGTTAGGAAACAATGTAATATATAATAGTATTAATAAAAGTATAAGAACATTATATGCTATTGGTAGTCGTGATCAAGATCAGATTGATTTAAATTTTGCAGACGGTGTGTTTGGAGACTTGCCTAAAGGAAATTTTTCGTTCTTTTACAGACAGAGTAACGGTTTACAATATGTTATCAAGCCTGAACAAATGAGCGGAGTTTCTGTAACAATACCTTATAAAAACTCTTCCGGACAAAATCATTCATTAACAATGACATTGAGTTTGCAATATGCAGTTACCAATAGTGCAGGTGCAGAATCTAATCTAAGCATACAAACCAAAGCACCGCAACTTTATTATACACAGAATAGAATGATCACAGGAGAGGATTATAATATTGCTCCATTAAAAGCAGGATCTGACATTCTTAAAATTAAAAGCGTTAACCGGGTGTCAAGTGGACTTAGCAAATATATTGATTTATCAGATGTTACAGGCAAATATAGTCATACCAATATATTTGCCAATGATGGCATATTATATAAAGAAGAATATACAAACATATTTGAATTTGAATTCACTAATAGAAATCAAATATTATCTGTTATAAAAAATAAAATAGCACCCATAATTGCTTCACCAGATCTAAGATCATTTTATATAGATAACTATTCTAGAATTACATTATCATCATTAATATGGAAAGAGGTGAATTCTCTTTCTAATGAAAGTAGAGGATATTTTTATAATGGATCAACTGCATATTCAGTTGGTGGATCGGGTATATTGGGATATATTACAATTGGTGCAATGATTAAATTTATTGCACCAGCAACAAAATATTTTGATCAAAAAAATATGCTTAAAACTATTCCAATTTCAGGCATTCCTAATGGTGGTCGTCCTTACATTTGGGCAAACGTTAAGAAAATAATAGGAGATGGTGCAAATTACGGCCTAGGACAATTATCTGATGGTACTGGTCCTATAATTTTTTCAACTAGAGTGCCCGATGGATGTACTCCAAGTGAACTCATTCCTAAATTTAATAGAATATTAAGTTATTCTATTGAAAACGAAATTGCAAATATTGCCATTACTAAGAAAAATTTTGGACTTACTATTGATTCTACCACCAGAGAATGGAGCATAATACTTAATTCTAATTTAGATAATGTTAACACATTTAGTTTAGTTAATCAAAATAATATAGAAAATCAAGGGTACGATGCAAGTTGGTTAATTTCATTTGTATGGACAGGTAAGAATTACAAAGTAACTTATAGATTATTAAATTATATATTTGAAAGTCAATCAGAAACAGCATTTTTTATTGACGATTCTACTATTAATTACGATTTTACTACAAACACAGTTGTTAAAGATAAAATAACTGTTCTTTCTATAAACTCCACTCCTACCACAACGTCTATAACAGGGCTAGGCTACGACCATCCATGGCAAATTGATGATGCGGTTGTAGAACCCGATGGATATGTTGAACCTAAAAAAGTAAAGATTAGTTTTTACGATTATAATAATTTAGGTCAGTTATTTGATCCAAATTCTTTTAATACAATTGTGGGTAATGATAGTTTTATATATTTTGAAAAAAACAGTGATGGAACAAGATATGTTTTAAGTGATGCCAATGTAAGGCCGTTTAATACTGAATTTGATTTCTTATCATTTAAAAATACCACTACAGTCGTGGATGGTGATTTATTTTATTTCTATAATACATCGTTGAATTTAGTAAAGTATTGGTCTTCGGTATATCAGCGATTAATTTATACCGATCAGTATTTTGGTAGAAGGGGTCGGGCTAATATAAAATTTCATTATCAACATAATAGTGGAAATGAAAGAAGAATTGATCCTAGCAAATCAAATATCATTGATATCTATGTATTAACTACAACATATAATAATGATATTAGAAGTTGGTTATTAGGAAATTTATCTTCTAAACCCAGTTCTCCTACTAGTCAAAGTTTAGAACAAAATTATATAGAAGCATTATCTCCTATTAAGGCAATCAGTGACGAAATAGTATTTCATTCTGTGGTTTATAAAATATTGTTTGGGTCTGATGCTGTATCTAATTTGCAAGCAAAATTTAAAGCAGTTAAAAACTCCAATAATACCACAACAGACAATGATTTAAAAACTAGAATACTATCTGCTATTAATGATTTCTTCTCCTTGGAAAATTGGGAATTTGGACAAAGTTTCCACTTTGGAGAATTATCAACTTATGTAATGAATTTGCTTACTCCTGATATTACAAATTTTGTTATTGTTCCAGTCACAAGTAATAGTACATTTGGAAGTTTGTACGAAGTGACATGTTTATCAAATGAATTATTTATTAGTGGTGCAAAAATTGATGATATTGAAATTATATCAGGAATCACAGCAAGCAACATAAAGAGTGCAATCATTCAATCTAATCAAACAACAGTAAGCCAACAATCTGGGAGTTCATTGAGCACGACTGCCCCTGCGGGTTATCATTATATGCCAGACGGAACATTAATGGCAAACAGTGCAATGTCAGGTGGCACCTCAAGCAGTAGCGGATCAAGCAGTAGCGGATCAAGCAGTGGAGGATACTATTAATGGCGACTAGCAAAAAATCAGTTAATTTCTTACCAGACTATCTGAAGTCAGATAAAAATTCTAAATTTTTAGCCGGAACAATAGATCCATTAATTCAATCTCCTAAATTAGAAAGAATTGACGGTTTTGTAGGATCGGTAATAACTCCAAATTATAATCCTACCACAGATTTTTATATTAAAGAAGATTCGGAGTTAAGAACAAATTATTCTCTTGAACCTGCCTTAGTTTTTAAAGATAACTCTTCTAATGTTACTGATGTAGTTGCATTTGATGACATTATTAATGAAATTGGTATCCAGGGAGGTAAAATTGACAATCTTAATAGATTATTTAGATCTAACTTCTATTCATATGATCCTCATATTGATTGGGATAAGTTAATAAATTATTCACAATATCATTGGTTATCTACTGGTCCTGATTCAATATTATTTGAGAGTGATATTAATATCAATGACCAAATTATTGGAAAACCTTCATATATAATGCCTAACGGTTATGCTCTATCAAATGGCATGAAATTAAAATTTTCAGCGGATGTATTACCTGAGTCATATAGAGATAAAGAATTTTATGTTGAGGGCGTTGGCAAAGGTATTAAATTAGTTGACATAAAATTGTTAGACGTAAACGAGCTATCAAATGTACTATATAATGAAACGTTTGATAGTGATAAATTTGATACATTTCCGTTTGATGGCGATAAAAAATTACCATTAATTCCTGAATATGTTACAATTAATAGAGCTAGCTTAGATTTAAATCCATGGACAAGATACAATCGTTGGTTTCATTTAGAAGTAATTCGTATAACAGCAGAAATTAATAATCAACCATTTTTATTATCTTTAGATACTAGAGCATTAAGACCTATTATTGAATTCAAACCTAATATACAATTATATAACTTTGGAAATAAAGGAATTGGTAACAGTTCTGTAATTGATACAGATACAACAGATGCATTTTCTTCTGTAGATGGTACAATAGGATATTACGTTGATGATGTATTACTAGAAGATGGTACTACTGTTATATTCAATGCCGATGTAGATGATAATGTTCGAGGAAAAATTTATACAGTACAATATGATACATCTAAAAACCCTTATATTCTTAGATTAATAGAAACAGTTACACCCAATCTTTTAGAATCTATTGCTATTAATCTCGGTACCTCTTATCAAGGAACCACTTGGTATTATAGCAGTTATATTAATACTGATGGAGAAACTAAGAAAATATGGGTTAAATCTCAAGAACATACAAAAATAAATCAAGCACCGTTGTTTGATTTATTTGATCATGATAACATTAGTTATACTGATAAAAATTCTAATTTTTTAGGATCTAAAATCTTTGGATATGACATTGGAACAGGAACAAATGATGATATTTTAGGATTTCCTTTAAAATACAAAAACAGTGTAGGAGTTGGTAGTTATCTTTTCAAGAATTATTTCATGACAGATTCTATCGAAGTTGTTACAAACGGTGTGAGTTCACTGATTTCTACAGGAGTTACATATTTTAAATTTTTTGATATATCAGCATTAACTAATGTATGGAGTCCATCAACGGATTATCAAATCCCAATAATAGAAACACAAACAATATTAACGGCCACCAACACCGCATCTATATTATCAATTGTACCAAAATTTGATACTTCTGAACTTTCTGTAATTGCATCAATTAATTCTATTTTAACAACTGCTACTTTATCAACTTCTACACTAACACTTACATTTAATAAAACTCTTAATGTCAATGATGTGTTATTGTTAAAAATTACATCTGATCAAATACCTAATAGTAATGGACATTATGATACTCCAATTAGTCTAACAAATAATCCATTAAATGGAAATATATCTACTTTTACATTAAGCGAACTTAGCGATCATTTGTATACTATGATTAGCCGTATTAATACTTTTTCAGGATCTTTTCCTGGAGTAAGTAATTTAAGAGATTTAAATGATTATTCAATATATGGAACTAGATTAATTATTAACGCTAATCCCATTGTTTTTGCACAAATATTCCTTGGCAAAAAAAAGCATAACGTAGTTGATGCTATAAGACATGCTGGAGATCAATACAATCAATTTAAGATGAATTTGTTAACAGCCATGGAGACAGTTAATAGTCAATTATCTCCCGCTGATGCACTTGATAAACTCTTAATAGATCTTAATACTGATAAAGAATTATATTCTTCATATTACAGATCTGATATGTTAGGGTATGGATCTAATAAAATTAAAAGAACATATACAGTATCTAATTCTAACAATACACATTATCCAATTGGATTGGATTTTAATTTAACAACGTTAAGTTTTAAATCTGTATTAATATATGTCAATGATATACAATTAGTTAACGGAATAGATTATAATTTTTTAATTGACGAGGTAATAATTTCTAAATTATTATCAGTTGGCGATATTATAGAAATATATTATTATCCAGATACACTTGGTTCATTTGTACCAGCCACTCCGAGCAAGTTAGGTTTATATCCTGCATATCCTCCTTATATATATAATGATGATTCATATTTAAGTTCTAATGTTGTAGTCATACAAGGACACGACGGCAGTATTATGCAATCATACGGAGACTATAGAGATAACATTATACTTGAATACGAAAAAAGAATTTATAATAATATAAAAGTTAAATATGATTCGTCGATATTTAATATTAATGACACAATTCCTGGATTATTCAGAGAACGTAACTATTCGGCATCATCCATAACTGGTCCATATTTTTCTCCATATATAACCCTTCCACGTAAAGAAGGTTTTTTCTCTCAAATTGCTCAGTTTGATGCAGATGATTCTTTTCAGGGTCCTTATAATCTAGGATTTGAGTGGAATATGTTTGGTACTAAATTTACTCAGGTATTTATTGGTACCAACGGTTATCTAACATTTGGTGGTGGAACGGATATATTTACTCCTGTACAAGTTGGTGTATTATCTTACCCCGCTATCTATGCAGAATATACTGATCTATGGCAAGGATACGGTCCAGCAGGACAGCTATTATCATCTGGAGAAACACCGGGCATATTTTATTCAACTGGTACCGTTGGTGCCTTTAAATATTTCCGTATGAGATTCCAGGGTTCTCATTATATTCAAAGAAATCAAACTCCTACAATTCCTGCTTATAATTATGAATGTACACTGTATAGTAATGGAACTGATCAATATGTTGAAACCATTTATGAAAATATTCCTAGTACAGTACAAGGTCTTGGTGTTGGTGATATTGGAGCAGTATTTGGTATAGCAAACGCCGGTTCTGTTAGTTCTCCAGGAACTGGCATTGTACTTAGCCCTCAAATTGTTGAGAATAATTCTAGCCACGTATTTTATAGTACATCTAACGGTGGAAATTGGCAGTATGCAGGTAGAGGTAGTTTTGATGCGTTCAAATTTCAAAGAAAAATTAACGTTTTTAAGTCAACTAGGTATTCGTTATCCGAAGTAAATGATATATTAATAAAAGATTTTACTAAATGGGCTGGCATATATAATATAGATACAACAGTTAATAATGTATATAATGCAGAAGATCCTTTTACGTGGAATTATACAACTGGTATTAATACGGTAACCAATACTACAGTTTCTGGTTATTGGAGAGGTATTTACAAATATTTTTATGATACAGATAGACCAGACACGCATCCATGGGAAATATTAGGACATATTTCTAAACCAACTTGGTGGGATACTTATTACAGTTGGACCGATACAACTAAACGTAGTGCGTTAATTTTAGCAATTACAAACGGTTATACAGATAAACCACCATCAACTATTTCTAAGTATACTCGACCTCAATTTGCTTCTATTGTTCCAGTTAATAGTTTAGGCAAGTTATTAGCACCTTCTGAATTTTTAGTAAACGAAACTGGATATTATGATAAAATATCTGATTGGAAATTTGGGGATCATGGTCCAGCAGAGACTGCATGGAGAAAAAGTAGCTATTGGCCATTTGCATTGAATTCTGCTGCTGCATTACTATATCCTTGTACATATACATCACTTATGTATGATACCAGTAGAACATCATTGAATACCAGCACAAATCAATTAACTTATTTAGAAGATGACCTATATCTAAATCCTAAAAAACTTTTAATAGAAGGATACAATAATGCACAAACAGCAGGCTTTGGAGTTTATGTTGTTGAAAAAGGTACACAAAAAGATTTAAATTATCTTGATATTTTAAAACAAGATTTAAACTATCTTAATTTTAATTTATTTCACAAGATTGGCGGATTTGTTAGTAAAGATAAATTACAAGTGGTCATTGATTCCATTGATCCGTTATCACAAAGCCCCGGAGCAATATTACCTCCGGAAAATTATAATTTATTATTGAATGTAAGTAATCCGACTAAATCTGCAAGTATTTCTGGTGTTGTAATTCAAAAATTAAATAATAAATTTATCATAAAAGGATATGATAAACTTAATCCTTATTTTAATATAGTATCTCCTGTTAAGTCAAATTCGTCAGGTGTATTAACAGTAGGAGGAAAGTCCGAACAGTTTACAGAATGGTCTGGTGCAATAACATCAACGGGTCTTGGATCAATTGATATAACTTCTCCAACGGCTGTTACCACACGTTATTATAAGCAAGGGCAGATTGTAAGATATAATAATAGATATTATCGTGTAAAAGTTGGACACACTACACAATCTACATTTGATGTAACATTATTTTATCCCTTACCAGAGTTACCAATGGTGGGAGGAGCAACGGTACAACTATCATCAAGATTTAATAATACAGTTATACAAGTTTCATATGGTTCACAATATTCTACAGTACAAGAAATTTACGATATATTAATAGGCTACGGTGCATATCTCGAAGGCCAAGGATTTATATTTGATGAATTTAATACTGATCTTAATGAAATAATGGATTGGAAATATACAGGAAAAGAATTTTTATACTGGACTACACAAAACTGGGCAGATGGTAACTTAATCACACTAAGTCCATTTGCAGATTATTTAAAATATTCATATACTAATTCTGTTGTTGATAATATTTCAACTGGTGATTATGAATATAGTTTATTAAAAGCCGACGGACAATCATTTCCTATCAATAATTTTAGACTAAGTCGTGAAGATGACAGTTGCATTATTAATACTATAGATACATTGGAAGGTATATTTTTTGCTACCTTGAATTCTGTGCAAAAAGAGCACGGTATGGTAATTGATAACACTACAATTTTTAATGATACAATCTATGATATTGAAACTGGATATAAACAAAGAAGAATTAAAATAACAGGATTTAGAACAGCAGGGTGGAATGGTGATTTATCAAGTCCTGGATTTGTATATGATAATGTTAAAACAATTGACTGGGTAGAATATGGTACATATTTGCCTGGTGCTGTTGTAAGATACAACGGTACATACTATCAATCAAATGTAAAAATCCTTAATGATAAAACTTTTGATTTTACTAAATGGAACAAATTAAATAATAAACCTGAGTCAAATTTATTACCTAACTTTGATTATAAAATAAATCAATTTGAAGATTTTTATAGTTTAGACATTGATAATTTTGATGTAGCTCAACAAAAATTAGCCCAACATCTCATTGGATATACTCCACGACAGTATCTTAATAGTATTATTACAGATCCAATTTCTCAATATAAATTTTATCAAGGATTCATTAAAGAAAAAGGTACTAAAAATGCCATAGATAAATTGTCCAAAGTTGGTAAATTCACCCGTCAAGGTCAAATATCATTTGAAGAAGAATGGGCATTTAGAGTTGGTAATTATGGAGGTTTTTCAACCTATAATGAAATTGAATTTTCACTACAGGAAGAATTAGTATTAGAAAGTACGTACCTTGTTAAATTTGTAAATAGTATACCTTTAAATACTACTCCTTTAACAAATTATAAATTACCGTCTGATTTATTAATCACCCCTGACGACTATATATCATCATCAACATTTAACACATATCCAAGTACATTTTCAGATACTAATTTTGAATTAACAACTGCTGGGTATGTAAGGGCAGACGATGTTACAGTTACCGCATACAATAAAAACAGCTTATTGGATATTGCTAATAATTCATTAATCCAAGAAGGTAATACTGTTTGGTTGGGATTCTTAGAAAATGGCGATTGGGACGTTTATAGATACACCGATTTATCTCCTAAGATTGCAGGAGTATATATAAGTTCTCCTGGAGTAGATATTACATTTACAACAGATATAAATCATAGTTTATCAATAGGTGATATTGTATCTGTTGTAAGATTTAATGAGCAGGTAGACGGAATACATATCATTACAGATATTCCTAGGCTAGATCAATTTACGGTATCGTCTGTGCTAACCACAATTTCTAATGCTGACTTATTAAGTAATGGAATGTTATTTAAATTTGAAAAAGCTAGATACACCACTGTTCGGGATCTGATTAATAGTAATAATATTTCAAAATTAAATTATGATGAAAAAATATGGATAGATAACGGTACTAATGATAAATGGCAAGTATACAAAAAAATAAAAAATTATAATGTTGGATATATTAATACTGCATCTACCACAGCATTTGATCAACAGTTTGGATATTCTATATATAGCCAAGAAAATAATAAAATATTGCTAATGGCCGCTACGGGGAAATATAATGATACTCCTCGATATGGAAATATATCAGTTTATTTTAAAATTACAAATTCATTAAGTAAAAGATTTGAGTTTACTTTGAATAGTAATAATAAGGGTTATTGTAATAATCAATTAAGCAATGAGTTTGGATACTCGTTATCGCATGACACCAATAAGGGATTATTTTTTGTTGGAGCACCTGCTGCATCAAATGTTAAACCAGTATCTTTAACAAGCGGAACAGTTGTATTGGCAAATTCTGACTCCACTCCTAAACCATATATTAATGAAGGATTGGTAAAAATTAGTAGTTACAATAATGCAATTACTGAGGAAAAAACTGAAGCAGTATTAGTAAATCCATATGGTACTATTAGTAATATAGCATCTCATGCAAGATTTGGTCATTCTATATATACAAATAATGTCAATGTTAATACTTCTACTACATTATTAGTTGGTGCTCCTGGAAATAGTATTAATACCACTACAGGAAACGTTTACGTTTATAGTGTATCTAGAACCAATTATTATAAGGCCACAAAAGCCCAAGTAATATATGCTTATGCAAAAAATATATTAGCAGAAGTATATCCTTCCGAGGCTACCTTATTGTATTGGATGGTCCTTGGATTAGAAACATTTAATCAACAAATAATTAATGATAGAATTGCTAATCCTGCACTGGCCGCAAGTATCGATCAAACAAGAGCAGCGGATTCAATTAATATTTTAGAAACTAGAGGTAATGTGGTTGCAGCATTCCAAAATCAAACAAATCCAGCTGCACCAATATATCCCACTGAAAGTGAAATCAGATATTGGATGATAAATGGACTTGGCCCAGATAAAAGCACTTTTATTACATCATGGACACAAATTCGTAACTCCTACCCTGACGTTAGAAATAGAATTGATACAGAAAGAGCTACTGCATTAACAACGGCTACTGTATCAATTGTTCCTCATATCTCCGGTCTTATTTTAAACTCTCCTAATATTTTAAATTTTGGTAGTCAATTTGGAGATAAGATTGCAGGAAATAGTACAGGTTCTGTAATTGCAATTACTGCACCATATTATTCTAATACTGTTACCAATACAACCGGTATGGTACAATTGTTTAATGTTAACAACGTCAATTTAATATATATCAATAAAATAGTATCACCATTTGGAACAAATGATGTATTTGGAAATGATATTGCAGTCTCGTCCAACGGAACATATATAATTATATCATCAATTAATGTTAGTACTTCCAACAAATCTTTTGGTAAAGTTGCGGTATATAAATTTAACGGTTCTACTGCTACCTTACATCAAATTATAGATAATCCATTACCTCGTAGTGGAATGAAATTTGGCGTCTCTATATCTATTAGTGATAATAATACATTAGCAATAAGTGCATTAGGTACTAATAACACAGAAACGCTAACATTTGATAAAACTTCTAAAAACGGAGAAACTGTATTTGATGGAGGAGCAACTAGCTTTATCTCAAATATAACCAATTCTGGAGTTGTATATGTATATGGTAATTTAAACGATTATTTTGTTTTTGCAGAAAAAATTTCAGATCCAGCAGCAATTGCAGGAAATGGATTTGGATATTCTGTATTGGCCACAAATAATGATATATTTGTAGGGTCACCGTCTACTACAGCTATTTCAAGATTATTTGAATTTTATAAAATAGATAAGTCTGTTAATGGATTAAAATTACTTAGAGAACAAACAGATCTTGTTGATGTGTCTGGTATTGATAGAATAGCATTAATAGATTCATTTAAAGAAGAATTAATCGAATATCTAGATGTAATAGATCCTTTAAAAGGAAAAATTGCAGGAATTGCTGAACAAGAATTAAAATATAAATCAGCATTTGATCCAGCAATATATTCTATTGGTACAGAATTATCAATAGTCGACACTGAGTTAAGTTGGATTGATGAACATGTAGGGGAATTGTGGTGGGATTTAAGTACCGCAAAATATCAATGGTATGAGCAGGGCGACGAAATATTTAGAAAAAATAATTGGGGCAAGCTATTTCCTGGATCAACTATTGATGTTTATGAATGGGTAAAATCTGATTTATTACCAAGTGAGTGGGCCGCCCAAGCTGACACTAATCAAGGATTGACCAAAGGAATAAGCGGACAACCTAAATATCCTGATAATAGTGTTGTTTCTGTTAAACAATTATTCAACAACGTAACAGGATCAGTTGAAGATATATATTTCTTTTGGGTAAAAAATAAAGTAACTGTTCCTAATGTTAAAAATAGAAGAATCAGTAGTTATCAGGTATCTAGTATTATTCTTGATCCAGTTGCAAACGGTTTAAAATTTATTGAAATACTATCAGCAGATTCTTTGGCATTTGCTAATGTTCAACCTATGTTAGTTGGTAATAGAATAAATGCAAATATTGCTAGTAATTCAAACAAAAATAAAATTCCTAGACATACCGAGTGGGTGCTAATGGCCGAAGGCAATAGTAATCAAATGCCAGAGCCATTATTAGAGAAAAAACTAATTGATAGTTTATTAGGGCATGATTTCCTTGGTAATATTGTTCCTAGTAATTTGTTAACCTATAGGAATAGATACGGAATAGGAATACGTCCTCAACAAACTTTATTTAAAGATAGAATAGAGGCATTAAGAAATCAGATTACATTTGTTAATTCTGTTTTAATCAAAGAAAAAATAACAGGAAATTATAATTTTAATAATTTAAATAGCTATGATCCTACGCCGGACGAATTATCTAGAGAATACGATATAATAGTTGGTGATTTTACTGAAATTAATAGTATTAATACCTTACAGTATGAACAAGCTTCTTTAACATGCACTATCAATAATGGTAAAATAATATCAGTTGAAGTTTCAGCACCGGGATACGGTTATAAAATTACACCGTTGGTAACTATTATTTCATCCTCTGGTAAAGATGCAATTATTTCAACTGAGATTAATAGTAGAGGACAAGTTATAAATGCAACAATATCAAACTCTGGATCAGGATATGTTGATATTCCATCATTGATAGTTCGTCCACAGACCGTTATTGTTACCTATGATTCACGATATAATAATCGATGGACAATGCATCAATTCAATTATAATTCTCGTAATACTAAAAGAGAATCGTGGACAATGATTAAAAATCAAAAATACGATACTCGTTTATATTGGAACTATGTTAATTGGGTAAGTGAAAATTATAATTCTTTTAAAGATTACAAATATGTTATTGAAGGAACATATGGACTTTCTACATTAGAAGATATTGTGGTTGGAGATTATGTAAAAGTTAATAACGTTGGTGATGGTAGATATATTATACTTGAAAAATTAGCCAACTCTGTTATTGGAAATTTTTCCTTACATTATGATGTTGTTTTTAGCCAAAAAGGAACAATTCAAATATCTGAATCTTTATGGAAATTTTCTAATAAACAAGTTGCATATGATGTTACTACATTAGAAGAAACTTTATATGATCAAATACCCGACATAGAATTATATCGTATATTATTAGCATTGAAAAATGATATATTTGTTAATAATCTTAAAGTCTATTGGAATAAATTCTTCTTTGCCGCAGTAAAATATGCATTTACTGAACAAAAATTATTAGACTGGGCATTCAAAACATCATTTATTAATGTTACAAATACAGTTGGATCATTAGATCAAAGACCAGTATATAAATTAGATAATGAAAAATATTTTGAAGAATATGTCAACGAAGTTAAACCTTATCATACAAATATTAGAAATTACATATCAAAATATACATCATTAGACGAAAATTCTAATTTATTATTCACCGATTTTGATGCACCTTCTTATTATAATACTGCCACTAATAAATTTGAAATTGTTACGCTTGCAAACACTGGATTAATAAATCAGCAACCATGGAAATTATGGGCTGATAATTATACATATTGCCTGGGTTCAATTATTGTAGCCAATCCGGGTATTGGTTATACTCAATTGCCAACAGTTACTATATCCGGAGGAGGCACAAGAGTTACCTCAATTGCAACTGCTGAAGCTTATTTAAGAAATGGTGGGATTTATCAGATACTGGTAACTGACCCGGGTGCTGGATATACAATAACTCCTATAGTTACAATATCTGGTGGTGGACCAAATGTAATATTAACTGCATCAGTTTCTGTATCATTATTAAACTTTACTACTAGAAAAAATATCATAGGTTTAAGATTTGATAGAGTTTCTGCATATCCTGAAATTGGTGATATTGATGTCAATGACACGTTTATATGTTCAGGTAAACAAGATAAGTTCACATTATCTATATTAGCAGATCGAAATAAATTAGATATTTTCCCTACACTTGATGGAAAATTAATATTATCAAATGATTATACAATTCAATATTATCGTGATGAAAAAGAAAAAGAGTATTCTAGATTTGTATTTTTAAATTACATACCCAATAAAGATCAGATATTTAAAATTTCTTATAAGAAGAGTATTGAATTATATACCGCTGTTGATAGGATAACAAAATTCAATACCTCTACAGATTCTATATCGTCATTTATGTCAGGAGTAGAATATCCTAATAATATTATACAAGGATTACCATTTGAATACTCAGCATCTTGGGATGGTATTCAAAATAATTCAAAATATGATGTGTCAGCATGGAGCGATGTTGTAGGTTATTATGCCTCTGCAAAATTAATAAGAAACGTTCAAATAGGAACGTCCACTCTATATCTTAGTACTACCACTGATATATATCTAGGACAAGTGATTAATATTTTAAATTCTACAACTACCCGTATACGACAAGATACAGTAGTTGTTGGCATTAATACCACAGCAAGTACAATTACAATTAGTCAACCGTATTATGTAATTAAAACAGTTAAATCAACTGCCACTAATATAGGATCGGATATTGTCATAACAACATCTAAAACATTCAATAATGGCATTATTTTAGGAGACACAGTAACCATAGCTGGAATGGATTATAATCAATTTAATGGTCAGTACACTATTTCTTCTATATTAGATAATGATAAGTTTATTGTAAAGGCTCGATCTGTATTACCTACAACTGCTACAATAATTACATTTGGTGATGCCAATGCCACCATATCAACAATACCAGTAGCCATTAATACAGCATCTGTATTAATAGGGTATGGTAGTGATATATATTCAAAATCAATAGCAAATACTATAACAGTTGAATTATTAATACCGTATAAAGAAATTGTAAGAATTCAAATATTTAAAGATAACGAAACAGTAGAAATGCCTACAGGCATTCCTATTACTGGTCCTTATCCTAATAGTGAGTATTATTTCTTAACAGTAGATCCTGTAACACAGAATGTGATAGCAAATTTCTATCAAATGGGACGTGCGACATATATATTGAAATATTATGTTTACGGAAATACCACAGTTGAATTTTGGAAAACTGATATAAATCAAAGCAATTTAGAATCAACCATATCAGGCGGCTCCTGGTCATGGAATAATTTTGTTGGAGGACAAGGTGTCACCTTTACTTCAACATCTGTTATTTCAGGTAATACATCTATTGTTATTGATGGAGATCAATTTGTTAGTGAAAGATCCAGTTATGCACCAGAGGAATGCGTAAATGGACATGTATTGGATAGTTTAGGTATTAACGTATATACCAAAGCAGAAGTTTCATATCCAACAGTGTTATCAGGATCGTTTCCGGTAATTGCAGGAACTTATGTTTCTGCAACATTGAGTATTCCAGTAACGCAATATGCAGGTATGATAGTTCATTATAATGGAAAAATGTTTAGTAGGGTAGATAACGCTTTAGATTTATCTAGCTCTACACAATATTATATGGTTGGAAATGTAATTCACATGGGGCTACAATCTGTTTCGGGCCGTGCCGGGTATACAATGATAACCATTGGAGGTGATTATTCAGTACTTGATAGCAATTTAATTCCAGTAAGAAATGTATCACGTGCTACAGTTATGAGTTTATTATCAAACATAAATGATGTTAATGGAACATATGTTTTAGTTAATGGAATACACATAGAAGAAATAACTCAAGAACAAGCTAACTTAGGTACTTATGGATATGTAGTAGGCCCTTATAGTGATATTAATAACAGAGCAAGTGTAACAGTTTACAATTTACCTTCATTAGGAACAAATACTATTCAAGCATGGTTCTTACAATCAAAGTATACAAACTTTAATAGAGTAAATGAAGAAATAATCAATGTTGGAACTAGTCAAACAATTTTTCAACTTGAATATATTCCAGGTAATATTGAGCCAGCAAGTGCCCAGGTAATTGTTGAAATATCTGATAGTACAACTGGAAGAAAAAGATTATTACCACCGTGGGTAAGTTATTATCAAGTTGTTAATGGGCAATTAACATTTGCTGTGGATAACAAACATAACAGACCTGCAAGCACGTATTCACCTAATACAGTCTCTGTATACGCAAACGGTGTTAAATTACGACCCGGTTTTGATTATACATTAAATGAAGCAAATAGCACCGTTACTATTATTCAAGGACTATTAAATAATGGAGATGTTGTTGCGGTTGTTGGACTTATAGACTATGATTATAATATAGAAGGAAATTTATTAAAATTAATAACTCCTGTATCCAATGTTGATATAAAAGTTACATCTTTTACAGATCACGATAATATGTTAATTAAAACTGAAAGATTTGATGGATCATTAACTCGACGTTTTACATTGTCTTTTGCTCCACTATCAGATGATTATGTTTGGGTCTATGTTGATGGAATTTCATTAACTGCTAGAAATGAATTTAATATATTAGATGATTCACGCACAATTGAAGTAAGTGATTTAATATCAGTTACTACAGCATCGTCAATTACAATTACTACTATTAATCCTCCATCTTTTGGTAATTATATACTCGGTTATAGAGTATTCAATGATATGTTTAATAGAAGTCATTTTAAACGATTGTCAGCATTTCATAGTACAACATTATTAAAACCGTTAAAACATACAGATAGTGAAATTTATTTAACAGACGGCAATGGAATAATTCCTCCTAATCCATTAATTAATAAACCAGGTATTGTTATAATTGATGGTGAACGTATCGAATTCAGTGATAAAGACGGCAATGTATTAAGACAATTACGAAGAAGTACACTAGGAACAGGCCCTGCAACTTTTTCAAATATCGGAACCCAAGTTTTTGATCAAAGTGCTCAGCAAACAATACCTTATACTGAAACAACATTAATACAAACAACATCTACCACTGCTACTATATATGTTATTAATACTTTAACTACAACTGCAACAGGTGCTGGAATTGTATTAAATCCATACATAGATGCAGTTAATCAAGTTACTGTATATTATGGTGGCCGTCAATTACGTAAAACATCTTTATCAGTTGCTCTCGATAAATTTTCTAATCAAACAATTAAAATATTTGATCCAGAATTTACTATAAACACAGCTACTAACACATTAAGGTTAAATATTTCTGACTCCAATGGAATAGACACAGATATTACTATTGTACAAAGAAAGGGATATGTATGGACTGGAACTGAATCATTATTGACCAGCAGTGTTATACAAGCACAATTCTTACGTAAGAGAAAATCAATATTACCTGATACATATTATTATGGTGCAAGTCCAATAATTACAACGGATGATTATGAAATTCTTACTGATAACAATAACAACCCCTTAGAAGGATATTAAAATGACAAATATTACACAAACACCTTTTATTACAGCAGGACCCGGCACTGGGTTTGTAGTAACAGATTCTTTAGCAGTATCAAGAGTACGTTACACAGATTTATTAACAATATTATCAAGAGATCTTCGGGGAGTACAAGGTGTACAGGGTAGTAATACAGGTGTTCAAGGTGTTCAAGGTGTAATTGGAATACAGGGATTTAGAGGAACACAAGGAACAAATGGGCGTGGGGTAGTTGGTAGTCAAGGAACATCTGGATCTGCTGTTGCTCAAGGTGCTCAAGGTGTTCAAGGTCGCCAAGGAATTCAAGGTGCTCAAGCAAGTCAAGGAACTCAAGGATTTGGAAATCAAGGAACAAACGGATCTGCTGTTGCTCAAGGTGCTCAAGGTGTTCAAGGTAGAACTGGTCCAACAACAGTGTCTGCTGATACAGAAATTTTATATAACGATGCCGGTTTGGTTACAGGTGATCCAGCATTTACCTGGAATAAAACTTCTAAAACTCTAACCTTAGGACTAGCTAGTACTAATGGAACCACGTTGATTAAAGGATCTTATAGTAACGGTACACTAACTGTATTTGGTACTGAATATTCAAGTGGGGGTCCTATGTTAGGATATGCAGTAACTCCAAGTACCACTGCAACTGATGCGTTTTTAAGTGCAACCAACGGCGGCCCTTTATCACGGGGTGCATATATAATTGCGGGAATGACACATAAGTGGTATAGCACATCTAGTCAAACCGTTGCGTCTGGAAATGTAATTACCTTAAAAAATATGATGTCTCTTGACAATACTGGGTTAACTATTAATGGAAATTTAACTATTAGTGGTACATTTGCAAATGCAGTACCCACTGGGGGGATTATTATGTGGTCAGGCGGTAGTGTTCCAAGCGGCTGGGCACTATGTGATGGTAACAATAACACCCCAGATTTACGTAATCGATTTATTGTTGGTGCAGGTTCGAGTTATACAGGCGGAGATACAGGTGGCACTAAAGATGCTGTTGTTGTTAGTCACACTCACGGTATTACTGAATCTGCACACAGACATTTAACCGGCGTTGGCGGCGAAAGTGGATTGAACAATGCATATGGAGACAATGGTAGTCAGGGAAGCGGGTGGCGAATCGCTAACTCAAATGCTTCGTCTGGTTTGGATACTTATACAAGCGCAGTTACAACAGGAGTTACCATTAACACAGCAGGCGAATCGGGCACCGGTAAGAATTTGCCACCATATTATGCCCTAGCATTTATTATGAAAACATAATATTTAAATAAGAAATACAACGAGAATATGGATATAAATACACTATCAACTTATATAAATTATGACAATTCCTACTAATAATCAACCTACTGCTCCGCAGTCAAAACCCAATGAATCGGGTGCTGTCAGCATTCAAGGTCATATTAAAATCTTTGATCCTGTTACTAAAGAAGTACTTATTGATAAAAGAAATGCTATTCATTATGAAAATTTCTCCATTGCACTAGCACAAAGTATATCAAATAATGATGGACCAATTGGAGAAATGGTTTTTGGTAATGGTGGATCTCGTGTAGATCCAACTGGAATCATTACTTATTTAACTCCAAACAACGTAGGAAGTAATGCTGGATTATATAATCAAACTTATTATAAAACAGTAGATGCTAAACGTAATTATTCTTTAGATCCTGCAAGAAACTTTATGGAAACTCGACATATTATAGGAACAGCATATTCGGATGTTCTTGTTAGTTGTTTATTAGATTTTGGTGAGCCAAATGATCAATCTGCATTTGATACAGGTACATCTAGTACCACTGATTATATATTTGATGAATTGGGTTTAAAATCTTATTCTTCTGCAGGTCCTAACGAAGGAATGTTATTAACTCATGTAATATTCCACCCTGTACAAAAATCTTTAAACAGGATGATTCAAGTTGACTATACTATAAGAATTCAAAGTATAAGTAGTGGAATTTAATCATGGCATATACATTACGTTTTTCAGATCCAAACACTACAACAACAATTACGGTGCCTTCAAAAATTGAAGGCACAGGTATCAATATTGATTCTACAAGTTTAACACTGGTAGGTTCTGGATATCAAAACTATGGTCTTCCTGTAGCACAAAACTTTTTAAAATTATTAGAAAATTTTGCCAGCCCTTCGGAACCTATACATGCAATCAAGGGTCAACTTTGGTATGACACAAGTAATGCATCAAAACCAATATTACGAATTAGTAATGGTACAGGTACCTCTGGAAGATGGCCAGCTGCAAATGGTATATATCAACAGATAGTTGACCCTACTATTCGTTATACCAGTATATCCGATGGTGATATTTGGGTAGACACAGCAAATAATCAATTAAAAATTAGATATAATAATCAATGGACAATAGTAGGACCAGATGTAATAAATGGAGAAAATAAAACCGGAATTGAAACATTACTTATTCCGGCTACCAATGGAAACAATTATCCAATTATAAAAAATTGGGCAAATGGTTATGTGATTGAAATTATTTCCTACAATGCATTTACTCCTAGAACAGTTATAGATGGATTTTCTACAATAAAAATTGGTACAAATATTACAACCAAAGTTTTAGCAAAATATAATGGATTAGCAGAAAAAGCATCTGCACTTGAATCGTCATTTGGTGCTGTAGTTACTTCTTCTGATTTATTAAAAAATAGAGCAACTGTACAAACACACACTGGAACTCTTTATATAGAAGACTCTAATGGATTATATATACGGCCAACTTCAAATAGCAACGCTCTTAAATTATATAGTAACATAAACAATAATGGATTTGTTAATTATGAAGGTTCACTATTACAAGTAGGAACTCAAAATTCTTATTTAAAATTTAATTCTTTATATGCTAATATTGGTATAAACACAAGTACTTCTTCTACAAGTCCTACATTAGATGTTGGAGGCGGTGCAAGATTTACTAGTAATGTAAGTATTACATCAAATGCCACAGTTGCATTATCAGTAGGAGGTGGAGGAACATTTAATGGATTATTATCGGTAAATGGATTATCTGTTAGTGGAACTACAACGTCCACAGGTAAACTAATTGTATCTCCTGTGACAGATGCAATTGCAATTGAACCAATGCAACAGAATGTATATGATATTGGTACTTCTCTGAAAAAATTTAGATCAATCTATGTTAGTAACATTTATGGTGTAGATATATTTGCTGGTAGTATCACTGGTTCGGCATCGTCTTTGACAAATTCTAAAAAATTTATTATACAAGGTCCTATTACTTCTACATCTGCAGTATTATTTAACGGAACAGCAGATGTAACACTAGTAACAAGTGTAACACGATCTTTGATAAATGATCCAACCACAACATATACAACAACAGCCACTCAAACATTATTGGTGTTGAATACAGCTACCACAACATCTAATTTAGAAAAAATATCCAAATCATCTTTTCTATCTGATGTTTATCCTATATTAATTCAACCAGGAATGATTATTCCATTTAGTACATCTACTAGTATACCATTGGGATTCTTGGTGTGCAATGGACAGTCAACAAGTACATTTCTATATCCTACCTTATATGCTATTATTGGAAAAAACTACGGTAGTGCTGGTTCTGACACTTTTAGAGTTCCAAATATGTCAACTACCACTTTAATTTCGGGTAGCACTTATTTAACCTATCTTATAAAAACATAATTATGGCCTACATTATATATAACAACGATGGTTCTGTTTTAACAAGTATTGCTACCGGAGTAGTTGATAGTATCTCTACCAGTTTAGATTTTGTTGGAAAAAATGTTGATAATTATGGACAATATCTTAACAATAATTTGGCCAAGTTACTAACAAGTTTTTCTAATAATAATTCACCTAGAAATCCACAACCTGGGCAACTATGGTTTAATACCATTACAAAAAGATTAAATGTTTTTGATGGAACCTCTTTTAAACCTACATATGGTGCAACAGTAAACGGTACTCCTACTATCACAACTAGTACTGGAGATTTATGGTACGATAGTGCTAATAGTCAATTAAAAATATGGAATGGATATACTTATAAGTTAGTCGGTCCGGCTGTGTCTGGACTACTAGGAAAATTTGGTATTGAACCGCCTCCGACTATTATAAGAGACGATGACACAAATGTACCTCAAAAAGTTAGTGTACTGTATTCTTATGGTACTGCTATTGGATTAATTAGTACATCAACCTTTAATATGAAGTCCACTGATTCGTCCGCATATCTCGGTTATGGAACTGTTACACCTATAGTAAACGGTACAACTTTTCTTCGTGATATAGATATAAAAGCTGATTTATATATTAAGGGAGATTACTATATAAATGAAGTTAAACAATTCCCTAATGGTCAAACACTAACTGCTACATTTGATATTACACCCTACGGTAATCCTGATCCAGTAATGTCAAGCACCGCTACTGCAAAATTAAATATAGAGGCAGGAAATATTGCCATAAAAAACTTTTTACCTTTGATATTTTCTACAGTTACAAACGCAACATATGAAGAACTTGGTTATCCAATTAATTCAAATGCTAAAGTTGTTTGTTTATATAATAACGGAGTGTCGCTAGATGCATCTGTTAGAAGATTCAAACTAATCGACGATCCAATACATCCAGGAATTAATATATGGAACTGGTATGATATATATTATACACCATCTCTTAGTACAGTGACTAATATTGTAAGAATTTAAAGGTTAATTCAATGTCATATATTTTAAATAAAACTAATGGTTCAATTATTACAATAGTTTCTGATGCATCTATAGATACAACAGCTGATTTAACTTTTGTAGGTAGAAACTACGCAGGCTACGGAGAAATTCAAAACGAAAATTTCCTAAAATTATTAGAAAATTTTTCTAATACATCTGCACCATCTAAACCCATTGAAGGACAACTTTGGTATAATTCAAATAGTAAACATATTAATATGTATGATTCTACCAATTGGAAAAGTCTTGCTACACTTGAAGTAAATTCTAATAATCCTATTAATATAGTAGTTCCTACCACTGGCGACTTATGGTATGATACTACAGAACAACAATTATACGTTTTTAATGGACTGTCATATACATTAATTGGTCCTCCAATTGGTGCGGATTCAAACGCAGGATGGAGAGGAGATTTTGAATCTGCTGATGGACAAAATAAAATTTATAATACAAAAGCAGTTATAGGTGATAGTGTTATTGCAACTATATCTAATCAAGAGTATACATTAAATGGTGGATTATCCGGACAGTACACAATTTATGCAGACGGTGCTAGGTTACATAAAGGTATAAATTTAACTGGTGCAAATCCTAATACAGGAAATTCTGAAGCAGCTGGTAATTATTTTTGGGGAACTGCTGCACATGCATTAAATGCAAACACTGCTACCTATGCTTTGGGATTTTCAACCACACTTGATACCGCTAACAAATATAATCCTGTAGGATTTATCAATACTACAACTACTTCTTTTACAAATGGAACTATTTCTATAGATTATGGATTTACTTTTAATCCGTCTACTAACTATGTTAAAGCAACAAGATTTGAAGGTGTTGCCACTAGTGCATTATATGCTGATCTAGCGGAAAGATATGAAGCAGATGCAGTCTACGAACCGGGTACCGTTTTAATTATAGGTGGTGAAAAAGAAGTCACTGTTACCACAACATTTGCTGATACAAGGGTAGCGGGCATAGTGAGTAAAAATCCTGCCTATATGATGAATTCTGAGGCAGGAACCGACGAAACTCACCCCTATATTGCCTTAAAAGGCCGGGTTCCTTGCAAAGTTCAAGGCTATATTAACAAGGGTGATCTAATTGTTACTAGCAGCACACCGGGATATGGAATTGCTGCTAGTAATGTATTTGGTGGAGCTATCATAGGAAAAGCCCTAAGATCGCAATCCGAGGGCTTTGGGATTATTGAAGTTTTAGTAGTTTAAACTGCCATTGATGCTTTAATAGCGGCGTAGCAATTGTAGTCAACTAATTGAATATCTTGCATATTAAATTTGGTTATATCAGTTATAGTTTTATTGAGTTCTAAGTTAGGTAACATCAACGGTGCTCTACTTAGTTGTTCTCTAACTTGCTCTAAATGATTATTGTATATGTGTGCATCACCAAAAGAAATAATCAATTCTCCTACTGAAAGATTGCATATCCGGGCAATCATATGCGTTAACAATGCGTAACTTGCAATGTTAAATGGCACTCCAAGAAACATGTCTGCACTACGTTGATACATATGGCAACTTAACTTACCACTGCTGCTTACATAGAATTGGCTCATCACATGGCATGGAGGCAATGCCATGATATCAATCTCGCCTGGATTCCATGCACTAATAATATGTCTGCGTCCGTATGGATCTTTCTTAATACCATTAATCAATGCTTGTAATTGATCAACATGTTTAACTGCCATACGATTTGCACCAAACACTGGAGCCCGCCATTGTCGCCATTGAACACCATATACTCGACCCAAGTCACCTTTGAATCTTGCCTTTTGCTTCCAATAGTCTGCATTGGCATTTTCAGACCAGATAGTAGTTTCTGTACTACTACGACTACCGTGAAGTATTTCTCTCAAGCGATTTTCATCACTACTACCTTCAATAAACCATAGTAGTTCACTAACAACAGATTTCCAGGCTAACCGTTTTGTAGTAATAGCTGGAAATCCTTCTTGCAAATCAAACTTTAATTGTAGTCCAAATTTACTAATAGTGCCAACACCTGTTCTATCAGGACGATGTTCTCCTGTTTCTAAAATCTCACTTAGTGCATCAAGATAGATGCGTTCCGAATCTGACATTAAGCAGTAACAGTTTTATTAGCCTTAGATTCTTTAACCTTTGGCGGATCAATAGCGTCTGCCATTCTACGGAAGTTAGCAGCATCCTTGGCCAACTTGTCAGCCTTGGAACGATATTGTTTTGCAATAAGTACAGGATCGGAAATTTCTTCAGCAGTTTCGACTAACACAGATTTTTTAATCTCTGGCACCATAACGTCTTGAATAACAATTTCTTCTTTAACAACTGGTTTGATTTCTTCTTTGATAGAGCCATCTGTAACTGCTAAATCTTCTAATTTAATTCCCTTTTGCTCTGCAATTATTTTATTGAGTTCATCTAAAGGTGTAGTTGATTGACTATTTGCAGTCATTAATACAAGATTAGTAGGAACTTTTTTAAGATGTCCATTGGCATGCAAATATTGTAGCATGACAGTACCATCGGGGAATCGACGTACAGCAAGAATATCTGCAAGTTCGTTGGCTTGCTGACCAGCATCGCTGTCAATCAGACTCATTAAAGAGTCATGGTAGGCGTCAGTAAGACCATTAGTTCCTATAACCAATGCACTATTAGCATCTCCGGGAATTGTTCTATATGCCACTGCTATACGAGCAGAATTATTTTTCATCTTACCTACGTGTTTGGTAAATTTAGCCATGCTACTCTCCTTTTATTATTCTGCGGCTGCAGGCTGTTCATCGGTCTTTGGTGGTACTACTGCATTTAGAAATGCATTTAATTTGTCATAGGTTGCACCTACTGCTGAAATTTCATTAGCAGCAAATACTCCACGGCGTACAGAAACATCTACAATTGACCGTAGATTACCTAGATCAGTAATTGTAAGTTCTGGTATTTGAGGAGCAGTAGCTTCTGGTGTTTGATTTTCTTCCATTTTAAATATCCTTATTTTTTATGTAAATGTTGGCATCCTATTGCCAGCATGGTTAGCTCTTTTGGGTCTTCCATTCCTATTTCTGTATAAGCAACAATTTTCCTATCACGATCTAAACCATATCCGTCTTTAATGGCATATCTGCCATCTAGGTTATATTCAATCCAATGTTGGATGTCCTTAACATCAAATCGATGCTCTATCAACAGTTTAACAAAATGCTCTGGAATAAAGGATAGTTTCCTTAGTCCTAGTACTGACAAAGCATTTACGTTTCCTCTATTTAGAGACATTATATACCTACTTTATTTATAATAAGCAGTCTGGCCGAAGGGTGCAATTATGGTATCGTTACCGTGAATAACAAACAAACTTTCGCAATAATCCTCATCTCCCCAGCTTCCGCAAGGATATCCATCTGTAAACATAATAAAACGTTTTGGATTAATATCTTCATGTTTCATAAATTTATAGTTAGCATCAAAGTCAGTGCCACCACCGCCCTTAACTTCGTAGCTCATAATATCATCTGCATTGTCTCCAGAGAAACGAGCATAGTTATATACTTCGGTGTCAAAGCACCAGAGATCTAATTTAAAATCTCTGTACTCATCCATAATGCCCTTAACTTCGCTGATAAAATCTTTGGCCATTACATCTGAAATACTACCGCTCATATCAATAGCTACAGATACATCAATTGTTTCTTCATTCATCATACCAGGTAAGATGGCACCACAATGTTGACTCTTACGATTTGGACGAGCAAAGCTAAAATTGCTCTTGAAGATACTTTGAATATTCATACGCAGTATCTGACGCCAATCCATTTTAGGCTCAGTGAAGTCGCTGATCATACGACGGATACCTGCCGGCACCCGACCAGCACCTGCAGATTGAGCAGCGGCCATTACAGCTTCTTTGATCTCGTCACGTATCTGTTTCTTTTCTTCAGCAGTTAATTTTGGACGACCTTTACCTTTATTTTCGTTATCACCGTCCTCGCCTTCTCCGTTGCCCTCATCATCGCCATCTAAATGTTCGTCCAGTAATTCCCCTAACGAACCAATATCAATTTTTTCTGCTTTTTCGTAGAGTTCAGAATAAATTTCTTCGTAGCTCTTACCACGATATTTGTCATCTTGGAATATTTTAATAAAACTTGGCACCACCCCAATACGTTCATCTTTTAAAATTTGATTGGCAGCATAGTCTGCGGCAATGTTTGACAGCGTAGGATCGCGACTATCACGCCGTCCCATATGATCAAATACATTATGTAAAACTTCATGAGCAAAGCCGAACTCTGCTTCTTTAGGAGTTAACTTATGAACAAACCCGTTATTGTAATAGAAGGTGCGTCCGTCAGTAGCCAATGTATTACACCACTCGCTGGCATCAACTAATTTCATACGTGTAGCAAGATTACCAAAGAACGGATGCTTCAATAATAAGCCAACACGGGCCGTAATAAGTTTCTCAAGAATTTTATTTTTTTCAGACGGCGTAAATTCTTTAGTGGCCCAGTCTTGTTTCTTAGTTTTTTCAGCCTTCATTACTTTAGACATAGCGTATCCTTTTAGTGTTTAAGCGTATATTATACATTAAATTTATCAAAAGAGCAAGTAAAAAAAGCCCTTGCGGGCTTTTTTAGCTCTCCATTGCAACCAAAATGTACTTACCGTACTTGTCGTGGAAACGATCAAAGTTCTTTAACTTAGATGCATCAAACGGAAGATTGTAGCTGGTCAACGCAACCTTAGCAGCCATAACAGTTAGTTCAGTTGGGAAGTTATCCATAATAAACAAGAAGAAGCGATCTGCTTGGGAATCCCAATCTTTGGCTTTCTTATTAAAGGCATCTTGCAATTCATAGCAAAGGCTAATGCTTAAAGAGTACATTGCAGAGATTTCTTTAATATTGCATTTCTCTACTTTACCAGACAAGATATCAGGTGGGTTAGGCATCTGTTTAGCAACACGACGATGTGCCATAAACTTAACAGCAAGTCCTTCACCAATTGCACCAGCAACCAAATCGGTTAATGTACGCTCATCCAAGTCGTCGTCTTTGAGCAAATCACTAACAAAGGACCAAGAGCGTGGAGTTGCGAATGCACGGCTTGAAGATTTTGGATCAAAGTCGTACAGATCTTGTTTAGCAAAGCCAATATAACCAACAACTTGTTCATGAACCTTATTGTTAACAGCCCACTCTTGCCAATCTTCAAAGTCAGATTTCAATTCAATGTGAACAAAACGGTTAGCCAACGGAGCAGGCATACGATAAGTAACACCTTTATCAGTTTCACGGTTACCAGCGGCAACGATACTAACACCTTTTGGTAGTTGATAAGTACCAACACGGCGGTTCAAAACCAATTGGAAAGCCGCTGCCTGTGTAGCCGGAGCCGCAGAGTTCAATTCATCTAAGAACAAGATAGCAGTAGACTCTGGATCTGTGGGCAGTTCCGAAGGAGGAGCCCATGTCATAGTGTTTTCGGTACTATTGTAATATGGAATACCTTTAATATCAGTGGGTTCCCAAAGGCTCAAACGGACGTCAATAACTTCGCGTCCTTGTTCGTCGCCAATTTGTTTAACAATATCAGATTTACCAATACCCGGAGGACCCCACATAAACACAGGACGCTGGATCTTCACACATTTACGGATACTACGCTTTGCCTCGTTAGGAGTAACGGTACGATTTGCGCTCATTGCTTCTGCCATAGTGTTATCTTTCTAAAAAAGTTAAATTAGTATTGCGGCGATTATTTGCTGCAATACGTTAATTATACATACATCTACGCACTTTGTCAAGTGATTTCTGCGTATCTCTTCTGTGCTCTTTGCAGTTTTTGGATATTTCCAGAAAATAAAATGAGTTGAATTGCCATTTTTTCTCCAAAAAGATAGATTTCTTTGTGGGTTAAGTAAAACGGACAGTCTATATTATTGTCAATCCATAGTAATAATGAATTGGTCAAGAACATTGGCTCTTCAAATACCACTCTGTGATGCTTGATTTCAGCATTACAAAAACTTTCAAATCCTTTTTCAGTTAATCCAAGTCCACCTTTTTTCTTGAGTCTTGTATTACTCCAAAATATATGACGTAGTTTGTCTATTGATTGTTCGTCAGTAGCAAGCCCTAATTGTTCGGCTACTAGTTTGGTGATTTTAAGTTTTTGGTTCATCGGTGATTTTCTCACCAGAGGTTAGTTTATAAACGGAAAACTCTGTTGTATTAAACATCTTGTTCAATTTTTCCGATAAATTAAAAGCATGACCACTATTTGCAAAAGATACCTTCTTATACTTTGGTCCTACTTCTTGTGCAACCACACTACTGGTCTTTAAATTAATAGGTTTATCTTGATAAAATACAGACCAAACAGCATCAGACTCTAAAACTTGATCTGTTTTATACGATTTTTTATTTGTTATCTCTAACAAGACGTTCGGTTTAGGTCTACTCATTACATACGCTCCAAATGTGCGTATATATTTACCTGTTTTTCTAAAATCTTCCGCCGTCCATTTTAACTTGTATTGTAGGAATCTCTAACGAAGAAGATTGTCCTGCTAATCTTGTCATTACTACTGCTAGACTATTTTGCAAGTCTGTAGCTTCTTTTATACTTAAAGTCACTACCTTTTGATTAGTTTTTATGGCAATTTTAGTCTTATCTAGGAAGTCTTCTATAGGTATTGTGTTTAATTGCTTCATACCTTATTTAAACTATTTAATACAACCTTCATTTCTTGTGAAGTTTTAAATGGACCATGATATGGATTTCGTTCAAGAGTAATTAATTTTGGACAATAACTTCTTAGCCACCCCTTTTGAAATTGTATAACATAGTAGCCAGCACAGTATCTACTCTTACTTTTTAAGTTTTTTGTATATAGTGGTAATTTAGATTGTACATTATATACAGGATTGTAGGGCTTGGTACGACAAGGATAATTATAAATTGTATGTGTAAGTGGTTCTATTTCAAACTTGGTAGTTTTTTTCTCAACTGTTGCTAACTGATCAATAATTTCTTTGAAACTTTTAATTTCTACCATTTTACCTTTACGTAAAAATATATATCCTTTTTTATTTTTAGTAATAGATCCAATCTTTTTACCATTGCCTTCGATGATCCACTCTTTATTAGGAATTAATACTTTTGAAATTACTGCATTCATGCTATATACCTCGCATTTAATGGTTCTGCATAACTTTGCACCTGCTCGCTAATTTTATTTAGATCATATTCAGAGCATAGTTTAAGCAATCTCACTCCAACTTGTGGAATATTCTTTTCTGCCTTAGTGGCTGTTTCTATTGTTTCTTGGATTAACAATTTAATATCATTGGGCTGTGCTGTTAGATCACATAATATAACATTACGAGTATAATCATCTAATACTCGATGTTCTTTGCCTTCGTGGTCAGACCAACGTTGCAACATGAGATTGTTCCAAGAATATCCTTTACTTACTCTGTCTCCAAAGGCTTCACGGAGACCAACTTTATTCTTTGTGCCTTTCTCACGTACCCCTGGATAAGCACTAAAGATGTTGTCGGATGTGTCGCCACGCATACACTTTTCAAAAAGTAACCATGCTGGATCTGGCGCACCTTTTGGCAAATTAGTTTTCTTATCTTTAACAGGTTTACCTTTTTCATCAAAGTATCCCTCGTGTGTGGTTGTAATCTGCATCACACCATTATATTGACGAACATTAGGTGCAATGAGTTGTGCAAAGTCTCCATCTGTTGAAACAACAACATGATTATCATCAGGATGACTTTGTATCCAACCTGCAATTAAATCATCTGCTTCTAATTGCTGATGTTGTAATACAGTACAGTTAGTTTTACTAGTGATGTAATCTTTAAACTGATCAAACGTTTCCCAAAACACGCGATCTTCTTCTGCTTCTCTAGGGCTTTGAGAAGCCCGGGCTTCTGTACGTTGTCGTTTGTAAGGAGCATATACATCCTTTCTCCAGCTACGACCTTCCAAAAAGAAGATGACATGATCACCTTTAAAGTCACGCCATGCTTTTCGAACGCTGCCTAATACAGTAGCAAGACTCATTCCAATCTTATCATTAAGATCACCACGAGTGGCGTGCCTAGCACGAAAGAATGTATTTGCTGTATCTACAAGAATATATGTTTTGTTCATTAAGAAATTTCCGATCTGCCGTCACCTAAATTATTAACATTAATATAACCACTACCTCGACGATCCATATTTACACCCGACTCACTTCCAATGTTTCTACATAGTTCTTGGAACCAAATATCAACAACAGCTTCGTCTGTTTCACCTTGATATCCTTCTGTTCTTAATTTTAACACAAAATACTCGTTCCAGTCAAGTTCAAAGAATCCGTTACGAATATTATCTTTGTTAACATGCGTATCCATAACAGCTACCCAGGGTTCTTTTTTTTCAGTTGCAATTTCTTTTGCTGTTTTTTGTTTCTTGGCTCTTGGAACTTTAGGTGAAACAACTGGCTCGTTTTTAACTTCTGGTATTTCTACAACTACTACCTTATCTTTAATACCTAAAATATTTTTAATAAACTTTTTCATTTTTTTCTCTAAATTATGTATAGAAGCTACTTAAATATTGAGTAAATAACAGTCACTATTACTATACAAACAATTATAAATATCTCAGTTTCTGTTTTAAATACCGGAGTAGGAGTTTGATAATGTGATGTACAATGAGGACACCTTGTTGCAAGATAATCCATTTGATTTAAACAACTTGGGCATGTTTTAGACATATATATCCTTTAATTAAGTACCCCACTCATTTTTAAAGAGTGGAACTTGTAGTCTATCACTATATCGTAATCCGTGTTTCATTGCTAGTAATGCTACATTACGATTGTTCATAGCATAGACGCTTTCCACACCGCCTACTGGCATTAGATAAACACCACCCATAAATCCGGCATTACGATATTCAACAATAGCACGTTCTGCATCTTTAAAGTCTTCTTCCGTAGCAATAACAAACTTCAAATACGCTGTGCCATATTCTTCATACTCACATACACGTTCGGGTTTAATAGCATCTTCCCACGGCTCTCCACTGCAAGGCAATTTGGCACTCACACTAAATGTAACGTCTCTCCAGAAGTCAATATCATCAGAGTGATATTTCCATGTATGCAAATATTGTTTAAATTCTGTTGTTAACTTCATTGTGCCATTTGTCTCAAATGTAATCTCTTTAAGACCTTTCATCTTAGGATGCTTCAACAAGTCTGGATATTGCTTCTGCCAGCCTAGCAATGGCTCACCGCCAGTAATAACAAGGTGTTCATCACGCCATTCTCCGTATGGAAGAATTTCCATAATGCGTTCTACAATTGCATCAGTAGTAAGTAATGGACTTAGATCTTTAAAGCGTGGATCCCAACTGGCATAACTATCACACCCTGTGCTAACTAGTGGTAGTTGTTTGTAATCGTTATACAAATGAACCACTTGTGCAATATCCTCAACTTCTGTACTGAGTTCGCCGCGTGGCATACCAAAACCTGCACATTTAAAGTTACATCCAAATGTACGTAAGAAAACAGACGGCACACCCATGTAACGTCCTTCACCTTGGATACTATAAAATAATTCTGCTATTTTAATCTTCGACATGTTCAGCCTTTATAATTTTAAGATTAATTTTTTCCATCCAATCAAGGGTAGTTGATACAATGGTTTCTAATTGACTATATTTAGGTCGCCATTGAGTATCCAATATAAATTTATTTGGATCTGCAAATAACTCTTCTGGATCACCAAATCTTCTTGGTCCATATGTATAATCAATATCTAATCCTGTAGCAGCTTCAACTGCTCTTACTACTTCAAGATTGCTTATACCTTGACCTGTTCCTAGATTATACACTTTAAATGTACCGTGGGCAAGTGTTTTAGCAAACTCAGCAGATTTTAAATGGGCATCGGCAATGTCTGATACATGTAAATAATCTCGAATACATGTTCCGTCTTTGGTTGAAAAGTCATTACCATTTATAATTAAAGGTGTTGTTTCTAATACACTTTGTATCACCCTTGGGACTAGATGAGTAGCATCCCAAACATTACCTAGCTCTCCAGCTGGGTCACAACCACAAGCATTAAAATATCTTAATGCAATACTTTTATATCCATGAGCATGTGAATGACTTTCGATAACATATTCACACATCTTTTTACTATAACCGTATGGACTTATAGGTGTTCCTTGTGCAGATTCAACTATGGGAACAATACAATCATTGCCATATGTTGCTGCACTACTGCTAAAGATTATTGTACCCTTCCATCCTAATTTAGAAAGATCATCTAACATTGTATTGGTCTTAGCAACATTATTATTGTAGTATTCACCTGGGTTGGCAATACTTGGACCAACTAGGCTAGTACCTGCACAATGTATAATTGTGTCTACATTGTTTATGTTAGCAGCCGTTGCGGTGATGTTTACAAAATCATCAATAATTAATTGATTAACAAATAATGCAGCATTGGGAATAGTCCATGTACGATCAATGCCAATTACATAATAACCAGCTTGCTGAAAGGCCTTAGCGGTATGACTACCAATAAAGCCCATTGCACCTGTTATAATTACTCGTTTAGTATTTTGACTCACGAGTGTGTTTCCTATAATCAGTACTCATACGCAACATATTATTACCGTTGCCTTCTAGAATATTGCAAATACGATCAATAGTACCATCATTGTAGTCGCTTATTTTTCCCATGTTGGCATGCGGTGCTTCTAGCAATGCTTCTAACTTGTTTATAGCATCATCTATACTCCAGGGAATATATAAACGAGTATGGTCATTAGAAAAAGTCTCAGGGAAAGACCGATAAGCAGGATACAGAACATTACATCCAAGGCTATCGGCTTCACTGACGGTATTAGAGACCCAATCTTGAAGGGCGCAATTAAACACAACACGGCTATCGTTAACAATGTTATAGTAATTGTTCTTTTCTAAGTTTTCATAGATTTTAAGTTTACCTGCTGCTACCATTTCACGGGTTCGTTGCATATAGCTTTCGCTATTGGACTTGAGCCAACCACCACTGCATACACAGAATTCCAGTATGCTTTCTGGATGGCGCACAAAGTATGCTTCAATAAGGTCCATGTAGAAGTCAGGTTGCTTTTCTTGATCCCAACGTGCAGAAAAGACTACACGGTATTTGCGATCCGCAAACGGTTTAATATGAGTAACACGACTCTGAACTTCTTCTTTGCCAAATGCCAATCCTGAAATATTGTAGATTGGCGCCTTCCAACCTGCAATCTTCATATGCATTACCATTTCTTCATTAGTTGCTAGTACACCATCTACGAACGAGTCAACCATCTTTTCATAATGACCCATGAACTCTTGCATATTCCAAACATGAACAAAATCGTCAGGATCAATAGACTGGGCAAGACAGCGAACAAAAATACGAGGACGGTGGCTGCTGTCGATTTGCTTGAGGATATAAGGTAGGCTTTCGATACCGGGTTGAAACATGTCCTCGAAGTAGACAACATCTTCATTGTTTAATTCTCCTGCCTTCATCATACGGATCAAATTCATAAGTTGGCTCATACCAAAGTATGTGCGACCGTGTGCATCTAGTACTTGACCAGTTACAATGGCTTGGTCATTACTGAGTGTTTCGCCAGGTACAACAATATAGTTGATACCACGACGATCAAATACAGCAGTATTCCAATCTTGCAATTGTAGGGTATAGCGAGCCTTATATGGCTCTAACCCCATATAATATAGTTTACGCATTATTGCTCCTGATATTCACGTTGGGGTTTTCCAGAAGCCTCGCGACGTGCCTTACGTTGCAAATACTCTTGCTCTTGTTGGAACCTGCGATAGTCATTAGAACGATAAAGATCCTTCTCGCTGTATGGAAGAAGATTAAATCTGCAATGATCTAACCAAGCATCGAGATCATCAAAGATCCTAGATACTTCTGGTTTCATTTTAAGAGTTTTCTGAATATAATTTGGCTGTGCCATTTTGAGTTTTCCTTAATTGGAAGTTGTTGAAAAAGTTGGAACATACTCTACAATGCCATCTGATTCGCCATCTTCGGAAACTGTGATCTCATAGTATCGTTGGCTTCCGTAGTTGGGAATTAAATGTTGTTGTAAAATATCTGTTGCCATCATTTCGCAGGACTTATGGTTTTGATTGCCCGACTTGATGAAATCTTGTAGTGCCCACTTGACTAAGAAAAATTCTAATTCTCTGTCAAGGTGATCAACTGAAATCTTTACTTCTACTTTGAACATATGACGATGTTCTTTTTCCAAAAAAGCAATCTTGGAATTAATTAAGCCTGCTCCCGGATAGAAGTGAAATCCTTCAAATTCTGTGCGTACTCGAATATATGTTTTGTTCATTATAATACTTTGTCTTTAGTATATTGAGACCAGTCTGTAAAGGTCTCACGGGTTAATAAATTATGTAGGCTATGGCACCACACACCGGGATTAGTTGACTTGAAATCTTTGTCATCTATTTTAATTATAGCATTGTAACCTAGTTGTTGTAAATAGGGCAGTTTCACCGAAATCATTGGAATAAAATTATGATACTCGGTAAACCCGCCTTCTAACATACCCTCAACATATTGAACATCTATGTCCAATGTACATAGATAATCTCGATCAAGAAAGTGTTTGATCATATTTTCCCATTGTTTCCACCGTACTGCATCGTTAATATTGATGTTAGGGAAACTTTGATTAGCACCAAAATAGATATGCTCACATCCGTTTAGATTAGCAGCAATATCATCTACACTTTGTACGCCTACAACAAATAAGGTTTTCTTACCGTATGCAGGAGTATGTTCTACTTCTATGCCGTAGAAGAAATTTGTGTTTTTGTGGCCTTCTCTATTCATATTATTCTCCAAGTTCGTCACTTAATTTCTGCAATGCAGCATCGTTGGCATCTGAAAGATCAATTTCATCTGCACGGGTAACTTCCTCTACATCAAATAAACCTCCAAACAGATTATCATTCTGTCCATTTGTGGTATTACGAGCACCGGCAATACTAATCAAGAATGCTTTAGCAGTTGTATGCTCTAACATCTCCATTGCCTCTGTTAATGTTTTAGTATTAAACAACTCTTCAACAAAGCGATCAAAATACAATACATTACGCGGAACCCATTCACTAAACTGGTCACTAGCAAGTTCTTTAGAGTTAAGTTTTTTCCATGAACGCCAGTCTGGTTTAAATCTTGCGCTTTCAATGTCAGCATAATGATTAGCCCGTTGCACTGCTTCAATGTGACATTGTACATTATGTGCCATATACAATGAATAAGCAAAACTATCCCAAGAAGTTTTACCTTCTTTTTTAATTTTGTTCAACATGCCAGGAGCATAATGACAAATGTCGCCCATTACAAGTCTGCGGCCGATCTCTGATTCAAAGGGGAATGGGATATCGCTTCCTGCAAGTGCTTTATTGTCTGGGGCTTTTTCCATAACAACACTGAACTTTTTTGCTGTATGGATTGCGTTTGTGTAAACGAGTCCATGTGCTGTTGCGACAAACGGTGAGGCGCAGTCAAAAGATATGGTAATTTCTTCATTAATATGTTTCCTGAGTTGTCGTTGAATTGAAGTTAGATAGCAAGCCCAATCTAATTGTGCTGTACCCAAGAAGTGGATCCAGTTCTTGCCTGTGAGCATGCCTTCCTCTCGCATGATCATCAAACGCTTTAAAGTAATGTCCATCTTACTCATATTGACACCACCCATTGCCCAACCCTCTGCTGCTTTATCTCCCCATACAGCAGGGTCACTATATTCTTTAACACCTTCATACCAAGACTGTGCGCTATGCCAATCACTGCCTTGTAAAACATTTAACCACTTAGTCTTATCTAACCGATTCTTTAAAAAGTATTCGTTATTGAAACGAGTTTTTTGTAAACAATCAGCAGGACTTGTTAATCCGGTTCTTGCTTGATTATTCTTATCACAGGCCCAAATAGGCACATCCAACATCATTGACCAGTCAGCAGTTAATTCTAACCAAGCAATAATAGAATCACGAGTTTTGTTGGCTGCTTTACCTTCAAAGTCTTGCCAATCAAACTTTAAAATGCCTTTACCAATCTGATATCCACCTGAGTCACCTAAGATCATAGTTTTAGCATGATTACGATCGTGTATCATGACTTCTTGTACCAAACTTTTTTCTATATCTAACTGTGCATGACCGGCAGAGTATAGACCATAATTGTAAGTAAAGTATCCTTGCTCTTCGTTTAAGAAGTTCATACCTTCGATACCACGATCAAATCCCTTAGGGATACGATCCTTGGGTACAAAATCACTTAGTCGTTGTTTGGCAACGTAGGTGCTGTAGAAACTGCTGATTGCTGGCAAATAGACTGCATAGTCTCTTTGGAACTGTGTTAGATTAACTGGTGGATTACTTTTCATTTTATCATGCCTGTGCTGGAATAATATATTTGTAAGTGGCAATGCCGCTATCTAAAGTGATCTGCATAGCACCTTCATCACTGAACCCAATTTTAGCATTGTTAGCATCAGCAATTTTTAAAATGTTTAATACGCTATTCACTGGCCAAGTCCATCCTTTGGTAAGATTACCAACAACGTCTGTGGCAAAAATAAATTCACCACCGTGACTGCTAACATCACCAAATGTAAACTTCAAATTACCACCATCTGTTTTGGCCAGGAAAGTTGTATGTTCTGTGTTAGCACCTGCTTGGAACTGAAAACGTTGAATAGCACTTACAGTAGGCTCAACTTCAACATGCCATTTAACACCACGGAACTTGACAGTTTTCAACTTTTCATTGATAATGTCTTGATTCATAAAGCGATAGTCATTTTTAAAGTCGCCGTCTTTGTTTTCAAAGTGGAGACCAACTGGAATAGTTTCGCCATTACGTACAGCAGTAACTACCTCAATTTTAGCATCGTCTTGATATTCTTTACCATCTAATAGATAGCGTAGTTTTTCAAGTTGTGGCATGCCATATGTGCCAATCATATCGGGATGTGGATTGGCAGTTTCTGCATACATGATAACACTACGGTCATCTGCCATACTGTCAATTAGAGTTTTTTGATCTGTGCCTGTTACTTTAACAATATTTAGAAAGCCCAATTTGTTTGTATGTGCAACGATGTCTTGTAGAATAGATTTCATAATAATTTCCTTTGTATTAGTTTATTTAGATTTAGGGAGAAAGTCAAGTAATATTTTATTCAAAACTGAATAGTGAACCAAAATTGTTTGTTTGAGTAGTAGATTCTAGATCCCATTCTAGAACTCCTATAAGGTTATCCAGTTTGTTATTGATAATAACGGTTTCCATATCAGCGTGATCAAATGGCAAGTCCTGGAACCATTTAGGTAATCGTAGTTCATCAACCGGATATGCCACGCTGGTATAGCCGAGTGGATTATCTTTTAACTTACAAACGATTACTTTCATACCATCAACAATATTGGTGCTGTATTTGTCACCATTCATACGTTTAAGAGTATTCCAGTTGATACTAGCACGAACATGTCCAGGCATATTTGCTTTACCTGCCTTACGTTCTTTTTCTTGATATTCAGCAATGTTGTTGGCACGTTTAGGACTACCCTTCTCCCATCCTGGTCGTGCTTTAAACTCAGTTCTAAATTCATTAATCATATCAAGTATCTCTTCTTCCTGACTACCATTTAGAACTTTTGTAAGAACTTCTTCTAAAAACTTTTGCATAAATTCAGGAGTATCACTACGCTTTAAATCCAAACCCATGGCTTTGATCTTGCCAGGTTTAGTCTCGCTATCGTATCTTTTACCATCCTTGTCATAGTACAATACAGCATAACGCTTCTTGGTAATGAACAATCCCTTAATGGCAACAAGTTCACGTCCTGCTTTGATAACCTCTCCACGACTCTTTGGACAATGAAAAGCATCCAACATAAATTGTGGAAATGTATCATTAACATTGTCTGCAATTGTATTATACAATTGGATAGCAATATCTTTATCCCAAGGAATGAGTTTCTTTTGTATATCAATTTTTAATGTATTATAGGCAGAAAAATAACAACTGTCTGTATCACCATAGATAATACTTTTACCAACGTGATCAATTTCACCTGTGATGACTTCATTGACTTTACCTGCCATATGACAAGCAATAGCACGACCTGTAAGTGTAGTACTTTGTCCGATACGCTTGTCAAAGAATCTACAACCTGGATTAAGAATAGCACCATACAAACTGTTCAAATTAATTTTCTTAACCAGTTGTCGCTTGTCCCAATATTCTTCTTCAATCTTATTACCGGCATCTATAGCCGCTTTAAGTTTTTTCTGCATATCCTTACGTTCACTATACCAACGAGCCAACAAGCCGGGAATAATACCTTCTTGCTCATAGGTAAAGATTGTACCATTAGCACTGAGCATCCAGGGTTTATTACTTTCGTAAATTAACCTATAAGCCTCTGCTGCACTTACAATATCTTGTTCGCCGTTTTCCCAATCTATAGTAAGTTCATATGCACGATCCTGCCGCATTACCGCATCGTATTCGTTACTACCAAATTTACCTTCCCAAGCAGCAGCAAAGGTCTTTTTATGTAGGGTCATCTGTTCGTGAATAAATTCATCAGTATTAGTTTGACGTATTTGTCCAACAATAGTTTCTGGACCCATATTCAATGCACGAATTACGCTTGGATACAGACTGTTAATATCCATGCTTCCGATGTAATCATGTAATCCTTTTTTAGGATATGCTACATAAGCACCAGCCGCTTGATATGTTTCTCCTTCATCACGCTTGGTACGACTGGGAACAATTAGACCTCTGTGATGTGCCTCATTAACAATTGCTTGTTCAGTTACTGCAACTGCACCCATTGTGGTTTGTAATAATACTGTACATTCATGTGCCAGTGTGTTGGCAAGATCTAAAAATTTTAATTTTTTATCTAATTTGTCAAGTAATGCGGTATCTTGTCTATTATATTCGATAAATTTACGGAAGTCTTTATTATATAGTTGATCCAGTGTACCTTCATAAACTGTCTTACTTTCTCCTATCTCCATCTCTCCAATGGCATCAAGTCTATAGGTGTGGCGTTCTTCATAGGTATATTTCCTGTACAGTTCGAGACTGTCCAAATGAACACGACCAATAAGATCATAAGTAACAGCCTGTTTCCCATATTTCTCATATTCTCTTTTCTTTGGAAATTGATCCCACAAACAAAATCTACGTGTATCTTCTTTACTTAGCACTTTGGTAACACGATTAACAGTGTAAGGAATATCAAATCCTTCACTATTCCATCCACTTAATACATCAGCATCTTCAATTAGATTTAAAAATGCATCTAACATTTCTGCTTCTGTTTCAAACAAAATAGTATTGGGAAAGTCTTTAACTTGTTCTTGTGCCTCTAACATTGTTAATGTCTTTGGAGGAACAGCAAAACATACCAATGTGTCTAACCATTGTAGATGAACAGCAATTGCTGTAATTGGCATAAAGGCATCTTCGGGAGTGCTGTAGCCACGTTCCGGATCAAAGTCTACCTCAATGTCAAAAAACGCTACGTGTAGTTTTGGTGGATCAATACCAAGATAATGATCTTCTAAACAGCGGAATGCTGGTTTGATATCGCTTTCGTAGAGCCTACGTTCACCATGAATACGTAGTTCTTTTTGAAAGTCCTTGTTATTTCTACAAGTTACTTTACTAAGATTTTCGTTGTGAATTGATTTGTACTTACCCTTAGAATCAGGGTAATAAAAGATATACTTAGCAGGATATTCTTGATAGATTCTGCCTTTCTTTGGATCACGTTCAACAACTTTAACAACGTCCTTGTCGCGATCCCACCATGCGTCAACATATGACATATAATTTTTCCTCCTCGTGATTTAATGGCTCACTAACCTTCTTATAATCAATTATGGCTGATTCAACCTTACTCATAAATTATTTAGCATCCTAAATAGGCCGATGCTATCTATAGTGACCAACAAACTGTAGTTTGCGAGCATTCCCAAAGATTGACGAGAAAAAGAAGCCCATCCATACATAATACACTGGCAAATAAAAATAGGATACAGTATAATAAGAGGCGGATTGGGAACAGTGAACGCCATAGTAACCGAACATCCGATACTAAGAGCCCAAGCCGTAACTTCAACGATAAAACGTAGAGGGTAAGTTTTATAATCATTTCGTATCCAATTGATAATGTTTACTAAATGTTCATTCATCAGTACGACGATGTGAATGTCCACTAATATCTACAATGGTTTCTAGATCATCAAACTCTTTCCATACGCTATCCCATTGATCTTTTTGTGCAATTCGGATGGCCTTTTTAATCACACCGGGCTTAACTTCGAGTTCTTCTGCTACTGCTTTAATGGTATCGTTAAGTCCTTCGGTGAGGTCTTGAATCTCTTGCATAACGGTCATGCCCTCTGCAACGATTTGTTTAATTTTGGCCTGTTCAGGCGCTCCAAATGCTTTACCCATAAAAAATCTCCTTGTAAGTAATTATATACTCAACAAGGAGAAGTGTCAAGGTTTATTTTACAAACGAGCGTCTATAATGTTCCAGTTAATTATTTTCCATGTGTTAGTTAAATAACTCTTTTTATCAGCTTGGTAGTCCAGGGCCCAAGAGTGTTCCCACCAATCTATCAGCAGTATGATATCATTCTTAATTTGGTGATTGACGATAGTTTTAATCTCACCATTACGAGCAAGATAAACCCATCCACTGCCCTGGATGGCCATGGCAACTTTGGTAAATTCTTCTTTAAAATTATCAAATGATTTAAAATGCTTATTGATGAACTCTTTAGATGCACCTATTGGGGTATTGTTTTCATCTGGGACTTGTAGTTGTGGAAAATACATACTATGTAAGAACGCACCTGCTTCATTGAAGTCTGGATCACCTTCACCGCTGTTATAGCGATTTACATACGTTCTATATAACTTGCCATAATGATAATCCATTGTATCTTCGCTTTTCACAGGTTCTAGTGCATCGCGGGCATAGGATAACTTCACTTGTTCAAGTTGTTTAACTTCTTTGCCCTCTACTACATATTTTATAAAATTAAACATTATTTGTTTTTTCCTGATTAACTGCGTTCAATAAGTCTTGCATTGTTAGTTTAGGCTTTATCAAAGCACCTTGTACAATGGTTATACCATCGTATTTCAAATCAGCATCATCAAATCCTATTGTTAATACTCCAGATTCTTGACGTAACCAATTAATAATCTTTCTTTGATCTCTAACTGCAGAAACTATGGAAGAAGGTTCAATAGTGTTAGATTGAGTTGCAGTTGGAGCCGGTTGTTGTTTTACTTTTTCTGTGCCTACTACTTCTAAATATTTTATTGCATAGTCAAGTGCTTTCTTAATACCTTCGGGTCCGGCTAATGTGTTGAATGCAGATTGCCCCCTTGTGAAACGAACTTCTTCAGTACCTGCATCCCATTCTCCGTTTGCTGTTATGTCTATTAAATCTTTAGCGGTGCCTGGGAATTTTTCAAAGCGTGTGACACCTTTGCCCCACAAGTTTGGTAACTCTTTATGCCTACCTCGAGCATCTATGTATTCTTTAGTAATCTGATCGTATACAAATGCATGGGTTAATGATCTGCGTTCAGGGTTATCAGCAACTTCTTGTTGTTCTTCGGGACTAAGTTCTTCCCATTCATCAGCATCTAATGACACGTCTGGTATTCCCTCTACACTGTATTCCCATATATACCCTACTGGATACCTCTGGGGGTTATACTGGTTTATAGCAATGGCCAGTATCATGCATTGACCTTGCATATACTTGGCCTGTAATTCAGATCGGTCCTCGTTGATAAATTCTTTTGATCTCATTTCTTAGCCTTACCGGGAGAAACTGATCAGCCTAGTGACTACTATTAATAGTTTTTTCATCTTTGATTCCTATTTTTTATTAATTGATCGGCCAAGGCTTTTACTTCAGGAACTGGATTTTTAATAAATCTTATTGAATCTGGAATCCTACGAACAGCTGCCAATTGTACTTCATGAGATGGATTATTAATAATGGATATAGCATTGCCATTATTATTCACAGCCGCTAGTTGTAATTCACGTGATGGATTAGATATAAATTTTAATGCACCACCAGAGTTAGTAACTGCGGCCATCTGAATTTGGGGCGATGGGTTTCTGATATATTCAAGTTTATCACCATCACGGCTTACTATTTTTAATTGCAACTCAGGAGATGGGTTCTCAACATACTTAAAATAATATGGATTTTTGTTCGCAGCAATCACTTGAATCTCATGAGAAGGATTTTTAATATGCTGGATAACACTTGGATTATAGTTCACTAGTGCTTGTAATGTTGCTTCACTGGCATTGGGGTGATCTTTAACAAATTTTATTGGATCCTGTAGTATTTGTTGTCCTAGTCCACTTTGATCTACAGCAATTGATGGACGTTCGGGCTCTTGATCATCTTGATCATCTTGGTTACTATCGTGGTATAAATCTGGGTCTAATTCAAATATGCCGTTTAATTTACGACTGTGGTTTATTTTATCGGCCCATGCCACCACAGTTTTGCTAAATGATAGAGGTGCGGTTCCGTATACTTTGTTTTCAACTCCAAATGCTATATCAGGAGTACCTGTTATATTAACAAATGGTTTGATCAACATGCGGGCCTGCGGATTTTGAATATTTTTATCGTTTGAGTCTATCAAATAAGCAATTACTGTGCCTGACTTGACATCCATGTCTACATATCTTTTATTACTTCCTGTTTTGAGATTCATACAACTGGTCCATCCTCGATCTGTACTCATCCCCCCGATGTCATACGGATGTCGAGAAATCACCACTAATTTTTCAGAACTTTTAGATGCTTGCCTTACAGGATCATTTGCAAATGCCTGTGCTGCGGTGGGTGATAACAATTTGCCAATTTTAATTTGTCGAACACGGCCGTTTTCATTTTTACTGGCTATGCCTTTGACATAGTCGTCAATTTTATATCCTGCTTTTTCTACCTCTTGGCTAACTGTTGGATTATAAGTTACAGGTTGATCGTTGGTGTTACCTGCTTCTAGTGGAATGTAAATTCTATATTTTCCATCAAATAAATCCGCATATCTTTTTTTATCCCAGTTTTTGACCAAATGTCTATACTGACTGGGTTTAAGTACTTCTGGCAGGAATTCTTTTGCTCTCATTTGCTTTTGTCCTTTCCTGCTTTCATGTTAGCTAGCCAATGTGCCATGCGTTGTTTTTCACCTGATGCATTCTTTGCTGTCTTACGCAGACTGCTCACTGACGCTTTGGTATTGACCCCTGAACGTTTGGCCAGGCCTTTGCGCCCAGGATTCTTACCATCAGCAAAGTTTTCATCTATATCCTGCTGACCTTCTACAGTCAACCTGTCTAGTGCTATTGGATTTAATACAACATTTGGTTTTAAGTCTTTGGTGTTGGCATAGGCTACATACACTTGATCTGTGGGTTCTATAACAAAACTCACACAATGTTTACCGACCCAGTTGGATTTGCCCACACTAAACCAAATGCCTATCACAGGAATAAATGGATGTTCATCTGTGCTCAACCGACCATATTCTCGTTCGCCTGTGGCATCACGACGGGGTTTTAGTCCGCCACTTTTCTTGATTGCTTCTAGACTATTGGTACAATGATAAACCCGTTGACCCACTATGTCCTGTCCGGGAAATAGATTTGTACCAAGAACATTCTTG
>Ga0208133_1000024_pt1 | contig 59811 bp, 30 predicted proteins | sample ColrivemetaGS535_FD_187595 | JGI IMG/M metagenome (GOLD analysis project Ga0208133, IMG submission 187595) | Estuarine microbial communities from the Columbia River estuary, USA - metaG S.535 (SPAdes) (version 2) | ecosystem: Environmental > Aquatic > Marine > Intertidal zone > Estuary | place... | reverse complement strand
TTGGTATTGTAGTTATGAATAGATTTTATGATGATTTCGATGGTTACAATAATAGAAGACATCGAGAAACTTTATCCAAAAAAATTAAGTTTGAAGATGAAGAAGATTTGGATGATTTGAGTATTACGGCTGACGATGTTTCAGAAAAATACATGGGGACTTACGGTATACATAATATCACTCCTAGTAAAGCAAAGAATGCAATCGTAATTTATTTAGATGAACTTTCAGATATTACAGAAGATATTAAGAAAGATATAGAATCTATGTCAAAACCATTTTCTATAGTTTTCAAAGAGTCAAAACTCAAAGCTGATAAACAACATTTAGAAAAGCAATTTAAAAATTAAGCATACTTCAAAGCAGCTTTTAGATGTGGTGGTAATGAATTCATAAGCTCATTATCTAAACCATCTTTTTCTGGAGGTCTTGGTGGTGCAATTTGTTGATATGCTAACCCTAATGCATCAGCTCTAGCAGTCATAATTAATTGCAATCTTTCAAGATCATTAGAAGATAGCATTCTAAACTCTTCTCTTGACATAGATATTACACCCTTAAGCATAAAGTCTACTTCAATTATAAGGGGCAGTACAGGGTAAGAGTTCTGGCTTTCCCCTTTGAAATATTTAAGTGCAGATGTGTAAATTAAATTAGCTTCTTTTGCATCGATGTTTGTGTATTTAAAGTATTGAGACCATAGCTCATCTACATAGTCTTGATTGAGTTGATTTAAAATTTCACCATCATTTAGTTTGAGTTTTTCATTATTTAAATCATAAACCCAAACAATTGCATTTTTCAATATTTCTCTTCTTTGATATTCTCCAGAAAAATATAAATCTGATTCCTCAACTCTAAAAGATTTTGCTTCAATTGAAATAGCTTCATGCCATTTCAAATCCCTGACACAAAATATTGCTAAATTATCTTGGATTTTAACTTTGAAGATATACTGCTCTTTTTCTATTTGGGGCATTTCATCTTTTTCTTCGATAGGTGCAGCGTCTTGTTGCATCATATCGTTCATGCCCATCATTACTTTTAAAGCTTCTTCGTGTGTCATGGCAGCCTCAAAATATCTCTATGGTCAAGATCAATTTCTGAAACAGGACCACCAGAACTATTTCCCCAGAATCCAGCCCCTTGAGGTATGCGAGCTGTAAATGTCCAAGTATGTATCTCGCCTTTGTCTGGAGCTAGAGCAAATTGAGGATTGCCCCAGTCAACATTCCTGAAGTGAAATAAGAAGTTGTTACCAAAATATAGAGTTAATGGTGATTCAGGATAAACATCTAAAAAGTCTGCCGATTTTGCTCTATATACTGAAATTGATCCGGTAACTGTTCTGTCTTTTAATGCAGCATATTTCGGTCCAACTAAATCACCCAAATATTGACCCTCTGCATATGGTGTAGTAAACCCAAACTCAAAACTTTGTGAAATCTTTAAACTCATTCCAATAATTTTATGAGTATTATCTTTAGAAGTTATCACCATGTTCTTTTGATTTTGAGTTTTAGTAGTAGGTGGAGTAACTTTTGCCTTTTTAAACAATAAAGTTTTAAAAGCACTTAAGGTTTTAGGCGCATCAAAGATTGTTGTGCTTACTAAGCAATCTTGTAATGTTGCGACTCTGTAATTTCTGAAATCCAATACTTCCTCAGGTTCAGTATCCCCAAACTGTGCTGTTTTTGGAATAGCTCTGTTTGGTTCGATAATTGGAATATCTGGAGGACTAATAAATGACTTTCCACCAACATAGTCAGTATTTATAATTACCTCTGATAACGAATTAAAACCATTTACACTAATATTAAAGTTCTCTAAAAATATTGGTCCATAAGTAAAGTGATTTGACACACTAGAAACAATCATCAAAGGGAACATAGGAATTATTGCAGATTTGTAAATTACATTTTCAGCTGATGATTGTTGATTTGCTCCATTTTCTGAAATAAGGGGATGAAAAGACAAGCCATTAATTTTATATGTTTGATTTGCGAAGCTTAATTTGTTATCTAAAGCAAATGGCCAAAAGCTAGGTAATTTAGAGAAAACATTTGAACCAGCATCATCTGAAAGATTATTAGCCCAAAGTCTGTGGTACTTACTAGTGTCAAATGGGAATGTAGCTCTTTGAGTAGAAACACCATCTAAATCTATCTGACGTATTTCAATAGGCATTCTATTTGGTAAATCATACAAATCTAAAACAAAAGCTGGAATTGTTTTCTTGCTTGTGTTAAGTGTATATCCTGATCCTAAAGACATTCTAAACAAATTATTAATAGATGGGGCAAAATCATTAAAAGCCGTAACATAAATGCTATGACCTTTAACTGGAACTCCATTATTAAAATTGTTTTTATATTCTAACATTATTTTCCACTAGTTAATTTCAACCATTCTTGAGCTAAAGCTCTAACAATTTCATGCCTTGTTTTGCCGATATTGTCATTATTGATTGGAATTAAATTGCCTGTTTCAGAATCTTTTAAGTTCCATGATTTAAAGAAGCTTAAAATAATCAATTTGCACAAGATATATGTTCTGACCATTGGGTTGCCAGTAACTGCATTGATGATAGTTGCTTCTTCTAAAATCTGCGACATTGTTTCAAAATCTCGGCCTTTTGCATCACAAATTAAAGAAATAATATCATCGCCTTCTTCTTCAGGCTTACATATTTTAATTGAAGTAATTACACCATCAATTTCGTTTTTAATTTTTAACTTTACAACTATCGGGAATGTTTCTTCTGGGTTAACAAATATACTCATTTATTTCCTTAAAAACTACTTGAAAAATTAAGCACAGGGTTGTTTACAAGCTTTTCTGTAGCAACGCTGAACTTAATCTCTTTTGTTTGATTATCTGACAATGGTGAAGAAGATCTTGAGCCTGACCAAACAACTTCAGGAAATGAAATTTTAAAAGAACCAAAATCTACTTCTATACCACCATTATTTATACTTGAAGGCCCAGCTAATTTTTCTGCTAATGTCCAAGGAGCTATTGGTGAAAGATATTTAATAACTCCTTCAATTTTTCTGCCATTTGAAACAAGAGCATAAGGTTTCAAATTTTCTCTTCTTCGGACATGCACATCGTTCGAAATAGAATGTAAACCATAGACTGGTTCAAGCTGGTTATCAATTGTGATAGTAAAGTCTTGTACTAAAAAGCTAGTAATTCCAAGACCAATGAAACCTTGAAAGAAAGGATGTCCAAATGCATTAGTCAAGCCAAATCCACCAGCTGTGTAAGATGTGTTATTAATTCTTACTTCTGAACCATTTGTAGCTCTTTGAACTTTGTACTTAGAAATATTTGAAGTAAGAGAGCTGAAGTTTTCATAGACATCAATTTGATATTGTCGATCCACATTTGTGAACTTTAAATCAACATTTATATCTACGTCTTCACCAGGCTTAATATCAATAACTAATTTATTAACTAAACATCCACTTAGTAAACCTTGGAATAAAGATACAAGAGAAAAAGTTGGCTCTCTGTTTGTGCCTGGATTAGTTGGTTTTGCAAATACAAAAGTCTCACTAGGAACATGAGAATAAGCTGTACCTGATGAGAAGAATAGTCTTCTGTTTGCTTTATCTACAATTGTAACTGTTTTATTCTCTGTAGATCCTGTGCCACTCAATTTTTTAAAAGCTAATGTGAATGGAGTTGGAATACCTACAAAATCTGCAATATTATCAACGCTAATAAATGTAGTGCCAATACCAACAGGATTATTATTATTTAAAATCCTACCAGAGGCTGAGTTTCCTGTGCCTTTGTAAGCTAATGTTGCGCAATCCCATAAATTAGCAAAACCAAAATCAACATATCCAGTTGATGGTACTTTCAAAAGCATATTAAATGAGGCTGAAAAATCTGCTTTTCCCAAACCAAAATTGTTAGGGTCTGCGCCTTCACCAGCTAATCTAGAAAAATTAGTTGCGTCTTGGGCAAACGTAAACTCTAAGTTTTCTACATTTAAAATCTTATTGTAATCAAGAGTTGCAAAGTTAAAATTAAAGTCAGGTTCTAATGAAACATTACGATCCATTATTAATAGATCGTAATATCCTGGATTAAATCCTAGACTAGAAAACTGACTTCTTAAATCGTTCATTATGGTAATGTTTCAACTGTAAAGAAGTCATAAAGACTCCACTTTATAGGTCCATTATTTGTTCTTTGAAGACTAGTTCCTGGAGTTACTGTTACATCATCAATTCTGTCAAATAGGTCAGCGGTTGTTCCTAATGTAAATCTAGTATCTCTGATAGTATATTGAGGAATTGTTTGAGTGAAAGTTACAGGTGTTCCAAGAGCTCCGTTTCTAGCAGTAACACTAACAATCATTTCATTTTTGGTTGTTGTATCTTCAGAATCTAAACCATCATAAGCTGCTGCAAAATACTCTGACACTGCAGTATTTATATTATCAACTGGAGGAACATAAATTGATATTCTTCTAGGAGTTAACGCAATTCTATTAGTGAACTTCAACCCTCTTCGAACTGGGTATTTTACAGCCAATCCATTATCAAGATATCCTCTTAATTTATAATAAGGATTGTATACGTTTTCATCTCCACCACTATCATAAGTAATCCAGTTGTCAAAACCTGTGGCTAGTGTGTTAGACTTCCATAGGGTAATTTCACCATATGTACCAACACCTGATCTGTCTTCTCCTCTCAGGTAGATAGTTCCGGCACTTTCTGCTAGTGTTTCTGGGTCAATAACAGTAACTGCAGCTGAACGACCTAAGACTAACCAATAGATATGTCCGCTTGTTAAATTGACACCTTTTTTAAACTTGAATGTATATTCGTCACTTTGGTCTGTCAAATCTGCAAAAAACAGATTAACTTCGTTTGTAAGTGGCGCAGCTATATTTGGAACATAAAGAGTGTCTGTATCATCAAGCGTAGCGTCTGTTTCAGCTGACGTTACTGTTTCTGCAATTGAATCATATAATGTAGCAGAAATGTAAGCGCTAGTATTCTTGATAGTGTCATTTTCAGGAGCAAATAAAAGCTTAACTGAAATACCACCGCAGAATCCATCATTATCTGGCTCAATTTTTATAGCTGTATATGACAATGTCATTGGTACATTAGAATCGTCTGTAACTGGGGTGTTATCGAACTTTGGTTGGTTTTGAATCTCATCAGCAACAGTAAGTCTATATTCCATCAAATCTGAAGCAAAATTGCCTCTTTTGTAAACATGGTAGAAAAGACCATCCGCAATTGTACTCCAATTTAGTTCAATCAAATAATTATTGTTGGAAACAGTGTTGGTGGTTATGTCTATATATTTAGGAACAGTTTCTCCAGCAGTTGTGCCAGTAATACTTTTTATGACACTAGTTCCATAAATATGAGTTCCTCTTTCTAAACTTGATAAACTTCCTGGTGAGCTTAATGATGTTGCAGAATATGTATTACCGATGCCTGTTGATCCAATTAATCTTGAGTTGTTGGAAACTAAATCGCCTCTAAATATTGCGAAAGTATGTTGCAAGTCTTCATTTGTCAATTCGTAATATGCTTGGCAGAATGAATATGGGAACTCAAATCTTTCAAGTCCAGTGAATGACAAGCCTTTAGAAAAATTACTTTTTGGCCTGAAAGGTTGAGATGACCAAATCTTTCTTAAACTTGTTTGTCCGGTAGTGTCTAATTTTAATGAAAGTGATTTCAAGCCTTGTGCTATATCTGATATTACGTTACTAGATTTAAGCTGAGTCAAATCAGTTAATGCATTTTCACATGCAGAAATAACTCTATCATTGTCTTCACTATCACCAAATATTGGATTAGAATCATTATTCAAAGGAAGTGCAACAACTGTTGAAATAATTGCATCTTCACCAGAATTGACTACAATACTTTGATCGCCAGGATTGTTAACTAAAAACTTTCCAACTGGTAACCATGTTGTTGGTAGTGGCGGATAATATCCAAAGTCTTCTGGCATTGCTGTACCATCACCAGTCAAGACAGGAAAGCCAGCAATAGTTTGTAATCTTGGTTGATAATTGAATCTTATTGAAGAACCAGAAGTGATTGAACTTTGAAGCTGCCCGTAAACTGGAGTTGCAATAGTTCCTAAGTTTTGACCAGGATCAATCAACAAAGCTGTTTTATCATCATTGAAGCCTGTAAATCTTAAATAAAATCTTCCAACTTGAGCTTCTAATGGAAAGCCCAAAGACTCTGGAACTGTAGAATCAGCAATATAAATTAATGTAGATCCAATAGATGCTGATGTTGTAGTTTCTGTAAACCAAGCTTGTGTTGCTTTTTGAACTTCATCGATAGGTAATCCAACTTGCATTCCATAGACATACAAATCAGAATAAAGCTGACTGAAACTTTTTCTAATTGACAATTCTTGTGGTGCTATATTGATAATGTTTCCATTATAAACAACCTGACCGCTTGACACATGTACATAGTATGGATAGTTTGAGTCATAAGATATCTGAAATCCAGCTGGGCTGGTTTCTAACACTGAGAAATAAGGTGCTTCAGAATTAGCAAGATTTAGAAGATTGTTAATTTCAAAAATTGCAGATGAAGGCGTATCTACACTACCTAAACTTTTAGACAAAGTATCATATACTTCACCCGCTATTTTAGAAACTTCGTGAACTACTTCTTCAATTTTTGATGATATTGCCATTTTAAATAATTATACCTAATTCATTTTTTAAAAATAACTTTAGTGGATCAGGCATCGTTATAGCAGATGTCTTCCAATAGCTGATGAAATTAGGACTCCAATTAGGAATAAAAACCCATTCTTTAATTATGTTTTTAATTTCTGTTCTAATCTTAGAATGCCTGCTTGCGACATTTCTTTCATTTCTTATGATTCTAGGTGTCAAAAATACAGCAAGCTCTTCTGTAGAAAATGGGAAAAAACTTCTTACTTTTCTTCTATCTATTGGATAAATATTGACTCTGCTGTTTTGAAAAGTACCATCATAATAAGTGATGTCCAAAACAAAATCATATATTTTCAAATAAGAGTAGTCATCATAAGTGGATGATGCATCTGATATTGGAGTTATTTCATCAATTATATTATTCTTAACTAGACTAATTGCTTCTTCTAAAGATATGTCTTTTGAGATAAACTTTGTTTTACTATTTGCACCAAGAAGTGTTGCTGCTGAAATTGTAGAAGTAAAAGTGCTTGAAACATTTCCAGTTTCAATAAATACAGACCCAAAGGCATAGCAATCAGAAACTATCTCATATTGGCCACTTATCTGTTGCCTTCTTATAACATCAGTACTTGGGTTAGAATACAAAATTGAAATGCCTAATTCGTCTTCAACTAAATTACCAGAATCAATTATTTCTGCAATTGTGTTAATAGATGACTTCTCAAGTCCTTTTCCAATAACAATATGTTTTTGTAGCTTAGTTGGGTCAGTGGTTTCTACAAAAGCTGCCCCAAAACATAAGTCTATATCTCTTTCAGTGTCAGCTTTACCGATTGAATATTCTTTTAAAGATTTCGCCAAATCATTAACTTGATCTAAAAGATTTATTTTTAAGACCAAATTATTCATAGCATAAACTGAGTTAGGGTTTGGTGCTGCCATTATTTGCTCCTAAAAACAATTCTGTCTCCTGGCGGTACACCATGAGTCGGAGTTGAGATTTCTTGTAAAGTTTTACCTACAGTCATAAAAGCAATTCTGTCAATAACTTCATCGTCTGGATCTATATCTACTGGTGCTTGAGTGGCTAAATCATAGAAAGAATCATCAATGTTATTCCAAGTAACTGAAGCTGATAATTTGTATTCACCTACTAGCAATTGAGGATAAGACGACGAGTTCAAGATGTCTGTTTTATGAGTATGTAGAACTTCAAATGTAGTGTATTCATCGTTTGCTAATGTCAAATTGAATGTATGGCCTGTGCCTGAACTTGTATTGTCTAAGTTATCAATTACAGGTACAGCGCTTTCGTTGATGAAAACTTTAATACCATAACTCGAAAAAAATCTAAAATTATAAGTGCCAGATGTCAGAGGTTTGAAAATACCTTTTGATTTTGCCTGGATGTACTCTGTTGTTCCAGAAACACTATAGTTATTAAAATTAAGATTTTTAGTAATGACAGATTGATTAGCTTGCTCTTCTAACTCAATTGTCCTACTTATGTTGTTAATATTATTTGAGTTTTTGATGTACCACCAAGTTTCCCAAGATGGATTTCTTTCTAGAGTTATATAATTCTCTTTCAGAACACCCTTGGAATAATACTTAACATACACAAACATATCTTTACTAAACTTAGCATAATGCCATTCAGGATCAAATCTAAAAAGATACTCTACATTAGAAGTAGTAGTTGCAAAGCCTGATATTGTTAGAGTGTTTGTAGAGCCTATAGAAGCAACATCATACCAGTTTGTTATATCTATTGGATTTCTAGAACCAAAACCAATTTGAACAGACTCCCCTTCAAATAAAGTAAAGTCTGTATTGTTGACTCCCGTCACAGCAGTACCAGATACTACAGAAACTGTTCCAACTGTATCTTTAAGCAACCCACCATAAAAAGCTCTTGGGTATAGCTGAAGTTTCTTTGGCGGAACTATATCTTTAGAAGTAAATGAATAGTATCCCTCAAGCCTATATATTGGTAGTTGCTCTCTTTGTAAATTAGGCGCAGGAAGCACACTATCTATGCTGTAGTCTGTTCTGTTAAAGGCACCATATATTTCGCCAGAAGGTTGATAAAATCTTATATATGGTCTAAAAGTCAAAGGTGACCAAGTCGTATCTCTTTCTTGTCCATATAATGTTGTTGACCCAGTAGATACTCCCCAAACTTTAAATTGATGTTTTATTACATAGTCAGAACCTGCTGTTACAGATCCTGCTGATGATGTGAGAGTAAGGGCTGTATCAGTTGTGATGTCTGATATTGTATACCAAGTTGAAATGTCACTTGGAATAGTAGACCCAAATCCTATTTCTGAATTAATTAAATAGTTTGTAAAGGTTGTGCCCGTACCAGTTACACTCGTTCCTGAAGCCTGCACTGTTCCAGACGTATTAGTTGCATACTCTTTGAATGATTGGTTTGAATTAAATACTAACCAATAGTCACCTGCTGATAAAGATGCATTTAACCCAAACTTATGCTCTGATATTTCAGTGTCAATATCAGTCAATGCAATGCTTGATCCTGATCTAATGATTGATTGTGGCTGTGTAGATCCTAAAGCTGATGAGTATAAATCCACTTTCAATTTGCCAGTTGACAAAAATGGTATTGAGTTTGAAAGTCTTAACTTGAAACTTTGAGATACGTTGTCAGCTAATGGACTAATTTTGATAGCAAAGGTTGTATTTGTAACAGCTAAACCACTTGTAGATGCCACTTGAGAATAATATGAAATACTATACTCTGTTTCTTGGCTATATATATTTTCGATAACCTGAATAGAATTATCTGCAGTGTCTAAGCCTTTTTCTGAAATTGTAAATGAATCTGCTACTACATTGTCTCTAGAATATGGATAATAATCATCTGCCTGTTGGAGATTTTGTGATTTTCCATCTCCTCCAATTAATCCATAATAATTTACATTCCAATATGGGTTTGTGTCAAATGTAAACTTTGATGTTGACATTCCTAATTCTTTGACTGAAACCCATTTTTCAGGATATTTATTGAGGTTAATTTCAATAAACTCACCTTCGTAGTTCGCTAAAGCTTCATCAATATCAGAACCTGGAGGTAGTGAAGCTATAAATTGTTCTCTAGTTTGCCCATCTTGTTTATCGCTTCCAACAACTCTTGTCTGAATTGGCTTTGCTTTTTCCATAGACAAATCTGGTATACATCCAGCATAACCATACAAGTAATAATCAGGTATAGTTTCTAGTGTACCATCAGCTTTTGCAGCCCTTTCCACATCAGTTCCAGTCTTATAGTATCCAGTTACAGTTTGGCCCTTAAGTACTCTTTTATTGTATTCTTCGTCAGACAAAAAGAACTTAGAAGCATTAACATAAAGATCTTTTTTTAGAGTATTTTGATTTTCATCTTCAAGGGTTAATTTAAATGTGTAATCTTGACCTATTTTGTTTCCAGATATGTTTGGGTCTATCGCTTCACAAAGTAAAGACAGCTCTTGATAAACCTCAAAATTAGTTGCTACAGGAAGTTTTAAGTTATAGTTTCTTAAATTATCACATGTAAGAATAGCCAGATTAGTACTTGGAACTTGAACGAATAAATCAGTTAAGTTCTCAATACCATCATAGCTAAATTGAATACCTCTAGGCTCAAAGCTAGGGTTTTTTAGCAAAGCATCTGTGGGCTTTTTCAATAAGAAGTGAATAATATTTTGATAATTATTCTGATCTAATGAAGATATAGATACAAGTTCATTTATGTTATCAAATACTAATCTTATTGATTCTGGGACAATTGCTCTTGTCAAATTATCATAAGTTAAGATGTAATCACTATTTCTTAAATTATCTAAAAATCTAAAGAATGCTGGCACAAGTAATTCTGCTACATCTTGATCTTGAGCACCGTATTTGGAAAAATTGATAGCTACTTTTTCTAAATATACGACACTAGAGGTGTTCAAAATATTAACAAAATTGAATCTTATTCCGTCAGCAGTCAATATTCTGTAGTCAGAATTAACTAAAGAAACTGATTGTGAAATATCAAAGACTTCATCTGCTGGCCTAGTTAGTAAGCATTTAAAAAGTATATCGTAATCATCATCAACTACAGGATAATTATCAAAACTCTCATAATCTTCTAAGCATTCACGGTCACAAGAATCACCCTCAAAAATGAAATAGTTAGCAGTTGGTGTGTCAAATTGTGAACCAAGATTTTTAGAACATATAATCACTGGGAAAATTTGATTTACAGCAGGTATGGAATAACCAACTAATGATGTTGCTTCTCCTCTAGGAGCTGATGGGATTGTGTCTGACAATGCATATCTTACAGGAGATTGAGGATCAGAGTACTCACCATCTTTAAATTCAAATAAAGTTTTGTTTTTTGAAAATAGGTAAACATCGTTATCAAAATAACCAGTTTTTTCATAGCCCAAGCAGTTTGTAACATACTGTTTAAAAAAGCTTTTTTTATTCCAAACAACTAAGTTTGAATTAGCTACATCAATGGTTCCATCACTACCATTGATAGAAATATCTTCCATATCAAAACTTAAAAGATTTTGATTCCATGTGGTATGTGAGTTTTGTGTTAAATTATCGTTAGAGTTCCAGTAAATTGCTATGTGCCAAAAATAATCATCTGTCCAGGTGAAACCGGAAGAGGTTGGTAAATTGATTTCTAATATCCAATAGTCTTCACTAGAAACTGTCTGGTTAAAGTTTAAATTATCTTCAATAAACTCATTGTAGGGATATATTTTAAAGTCCAAGTATGTGAGAGAAGTGTAGTCTGTAGGCAAAGTTAAAGATTGCCAGGATGAAGTAAAAGACTGAATTAAATTATTGTGATACATGAGCTTGATGTCTTGAGGAGCATCAACTAAGGGATCTATCAATTTAAATCCAGTCAAAACATCTTTATGCAATTTGACTTTAATATTTTTAGATAGTGAACCACCATCTAATGGGTCAGCTAAATCACCATCTTTATCAATGTTAGATCCATATGTGTTTCTTAATGATATCCAACGAGCATTTTCAAATCTAGCCACTTCTTCGTAATCTGCTAAATTAAGAGGCAAAGAATAATTGCCATTATATTTGTGAGGGCCTGATAATGTAGCTCTAGCAGCATTTACTGCTGTTCTGACAGGAGAGGATTTACCGACATACTCTCCACCGTAAGGGGCATAAAAAGTGGTGTTTGAAGTTCTACCTGAGTCGTACATTTGAGGAGGTATGTACCCTTCCCACCCGTTGTAAAGCCAAACTCCCCAACCTTCTAAAGATGGTGGTCCATCGTAAGATGGGTTCCAAGCACCTGATGAATAAATTGGAAAAGGTGAGGACAATTTAGGGTTTACTGCAATTTCTCCACCTTGAATACCAAACCCAACTTTATCTTCTACGTCATAAGTAAGAAACTCTGGATCTGTATACCCATCTGTAGACTTTGAAGCAAGATCGTAATCGTGAAAAGAATTAGCTGTTTTTAATCTGGTAAATACACTCTCAGCTTTTAAATTAAAGCCTCTTCTTTTGGTTAAATTGCCGAAAGAATCTTTAAGTTTATTCTTAGATCTTCCAATTGTGTTTGCTAAGATCTCTATGCCAGTTCTTGTTGTTTTGCTCATGATTAGAAAGCTGTGGTAGGTACATTATCAGGACCGTATATAGTTTGTTTTACCAATTCTTTAGCAGTGATGTTAATTGTGCCATTTTTAAGTAAGGCTTGTCCTCTGCCATCATCAGAAGGTTTGATATCATTACAAGTTACATCATAAAGAATGCGAATAGGATCAACATAATCACTCTGCATTCTTAAGATATTTTTAGTAGCAGCTGATGAAAGTCCAGAAACCGTAGTTCCAGCTCCCACTGCTTCATAAACTCTCAAAAATGATTCTGCAGCTAAACCTGAAGCTGGAAGAGTAGGTGATGAAACAGAAGCATCGTGTGTTTCTGCCCAAAGGTTGTCAAAGTTAGTTTGAGCAGCAGAAGAATAAGATGAAAAAATTGCATTGTGATCTATGGCGTAATGTCTTGGTGAAAGCATAAACTTGCCACAAATTGGGCAAGGCTCCATTACCCACATTCTTCTATGCCTTCTCAGTACGCTTAAAACTAATCTTGTTGCTTCTAATACTAATCTTTCAGAAAGCTCAATATTGTCAGCACCAGCGTCAACACCAATTGTAATTTTGTGCTCATACTCTTGAAGACCAAGAGACACATCTTTTACTGGGAATGAAGATCCATAAAAAATTAAAGATAAGCTTGATGGCTTTATATCTCTATCACCAAAATACCAGCCTAAAATTGGACGGTCATATACGACAACTTGATCTTTTGCATTTTTTGGAAGATCGTTGTAGAGGATTCCTTTTAGAGTGTCATATATTCTTTCGACCATTGTTTAGCCTTACTGGTTCTTGCCTTTCGAAGTACCATCTTTTCTTGGGTTATTTGGGATACCTCTAAGTGTTGATCTTACGAACCTATCACCACGGGTATTTCTTTGACCAAACAATCTGATTTCGCCATTTTGGATTCTTACAAGCTCGTTCATTGCGTATTCAAATCTATCTTTTTGTGCCTCTGAGAATTGTCTGTCAGCACCTTGTAAAGCTTGGGAATAATACATTTGCGCAGCTAAAATTGCACAAATCACTGGAATTGGGTGTGGATATGCTAAATCGCCACCTAAATTAACTTGCTTGAGTGGTACGTCATATTGGATTGAAAGATTAGCATCAATTTGTGAAGAAGCCTGCTCAATAAAAAAGTCTAAGTCAATATTAGTAGCTGTTTCTGGAGCCGGGTTTCTAAAATTAGGTGTTGGGTTATCGCCTTCTGCCACTACGTTTGGCGGAAGATATTGTTTCACATCAGAAGTTGTGCAATAAGCTCTAGGCATTAGGTACTCCAGTCTTAGGTTTTAAATATTTTGGTTCAAAATCAATTCCTTGATTTGGTGCTAATAATCCAATTTTCTCAGCTTCTTTTCTTTCAATTAAAGTAAATGCATTTGACTGCTCTAATTCATTTGCAGATGTAGATGCAGATGTTACAAACTTAGGAAAGTCAATATTTAAATCTCTATACCCGCCATTTTTTTGATTATATATTTCAACAGCATCGGGAGCATAGCCGCTTCCTTGAAGTTTATCTAGCTGTGTGACTTTATTTCTTGTCAATCCGGTAGCAATTACGTATCCACCGAGCTTGTGAGCATACTCACATGCCTTGGGAAGGTCTAATCCTGGTTTGACATTTTCTTTCATTTTATAAATGTAAAGTATTTCGCCAGTGCTGCACTTATAAACTTGTCCAGGTAGCACTGCTATGTCCATCTGTTGGTCAATAGCCATTTGAAATGCAATCCAGCCAACGTTTGGGTTTTTAGCAGAAAGAACTCCAATTACATCTAAGCCCTTAATGATTGCTGCTGCAAGAATTGACTTTACAGTTGATTTCAAAACATTTTCGGATGTAAATGATTGATCATCGTCAATAAATACGCACATATCTACTCTCAAAGTACTTTTTCTGAGAGCAGTGCATTGTTTAGCAGTTGTATACCATGTGCGTTTCATAATTAAGTTTTTCTCTTAAATGAGTTCAATTACCTATCTTTTTGTTCCACAGTCTGGACAAAACTTTTCCATTCCTGGGAAACTGTAACCACATTCAGTGCAAAACTGAGAAAGTTGAGCAGTGCCACACTTTAAACAAAACTTAGCATCTTTGGGTAGACCGTATAGACACTGCTTGTTCAAACAATTTTTAAAATTAGTATTGAAGTTGCTAGATTCTTCAACCATCAAAACATTAGGGGACTCTGGCTTTGAAAATGGCTTGCTTTTATCTTCTTTCAAATCATCTAGTTCAGAAATTAGCTGACCAAATAAATCACTCTTAATTGGAATGATGTTAATTTCTTCTACTTCATCTGATTCTTTATTATTAGCTAAGTAATTATTTGCAAAAGCATCAAGTATGTCTTTGTTCAATGAAACAGATCCGTCAGGATTTTGCTCTACTTTGAAGCTAGATAAGTCAACCTCTTCAATTTCATTATCAGTTAAAATTGTATGGCCAAACTGATTGATTTTAGGCTTAGGAAGATCTTCTCTGAATGGGTTTGTAAATGAATGTCTGAGTTGCTTTTTAATTTCTTCGTCTGACACTTAAGGCTCCTATGATTTTTTAGAGCCTTCCTTATCTGCTTTCTGATATGAAAAACCCATCACTTCCATATTACCCAAACTTTCCACAGCATCGCCAACAGCTTTCATGACATCAGACTTAGGGAAGGTGTCTCCCTTAGGGGTTTTAATATCAATCTTGAATGAGTGAATTGTATGTTGTGAATCTGGTTGTACATCAACATTTTCTCTTGGAAGAGCGAACTTTGAAATGTTAGGGTTGCCATATTGTTGTGGGTCATTCATCAAGACAGAATTGTTTGTTTCCATTTCTTCCAAACCACCCATCATGTCAGCTGCTCCCATAGTATCAAAGCCATTCATCTCGTCAAGCATCTGAGCTACTCTTTGTGCGATGCCCTTTTTTGCTGCTACTTTAGGTCCGATATTCTTTAATGCTGAATTAATGTTACTGCTCATAATTACTCCCGACTTTTTCTGTTTTTTTACACCCGATAATTAAGGGAATTCTAATATATAAGATAATTAGTATTATAACTATTAGATTATATAAAAATTTAAAGATTTACCTTTAAGTATTATTTTACTAATTGTTCAAATTTCTCCAAAGCTAAGATTTGGTCTACTTCAGAAGAAGAATTAATAATTTCACTAATACTCTTTCCTTCTTGTAATTGGAAGAAGCCATATTCCCAAATTGAAATTAGTAATTCACTGATACTCTCATTGTTAGTTTTTTGAAACTCAATGAATGAATCACTAAACCAATCAAGCATACTTACAAAGCTATTTACTAATTCTATAGATTTAAATGATGAATGTTTTTTAGGACTCCAAGATGTTGAACACATTTTGTTAGATTGAATACTTAATCCACCACCTCCACCTTCAGTGTATCCAATACAATTGTTTGAACAATCTACTGAAGTTGGATAAGGACCAGTCACTGTACAATTTTGTTCTGGTGGGAATACTAAATTCTCTCCTACTGGTACTTCAGTACAAGTGACTGATGGAGTACCAAATCCAGGGTTAGGATTACAAGTAACACAGTACCACTCAGTTAAACTTGGTCCATTTAAGATAGTTACAGCATAATCTTTTAATGCCTTTACTTCATTTGTTGATGCATTAATAAACCCTAATTCAGTATAGTTATCGTTCTTAACTTTGATTCTATTGAACTTTGAATCCACTGCAACAAATCCTTCACATTCTAATGGGTTGCTGTTTTCGTCAATAAGTTTTTTTACATCATCTAAGCTTGTTACTTTGATTTTTTCTGGAATGAACTCTCTCAATTTAAATTGGTCTGGATCTGATTCATCCAAAGTTCTTGAACTAATAATTGTAAGCAATTTTATAAGTTGGTCTTCATACAGGACTATATTTCGATTAAATCTAGAACATAATTCAAAGCTGTAATAGTTTTCTTTATCTAAATAAGTTTCAAATTCTACAAATGAATATCCATACTCTTCCAAGGTTGAAATAAATACATCTTTCCAGCTTATGTCTGTTTCTCCAGAATTAGGTGAATAAACATTGCACTTACTATCTGTTGAAAATCTTGTTCCAATCTTCCACTCATTTTTATGGAAATACAGCAACATTAGACATCCATCATACTTGGGAGTAGCAAAGGCATTATTCCAATCAAAATATTCGATTTTTTCAGTTGTTTTGAGGCTAGATGGGATAAGGAAAGCATCCATTGACTTTGCTATAACGTCCCAGTTGTCAAGGTCTAGGATCAAAGCTCTGCTTTCTCTTCCAATGTCAGTTTCAATTGGAGTAGTTGGACTGTAATTTAAAACTACAGAGTTGTCTTCTGAGTTGACTACAAAATTGATTTTGTACTCTTGATTCAGATTTATTAAACTCTTACCTGACCTGAGATATTTCTGTACTGCTAGTTCTTTCATTTAATTTTAATTTGACAATTGTGAGTTCTTTGTCATTACCTATAATTTCGTAATTTAGACTTAGTGTCTTAATGGCTTCTAACGATTCTTTGTTTAAAATGGCAAATAAATTGCTTTTCCCTTTACACATCTCTAGTATTATTTTGATGTTTGATACACTTCTGGTAAGATCTATGAAAATCAATTCAAAGCTATTCTTCATGATTTGCTTTGCTTCTATAAAATTGTTTCTTTCAATAAAATATGAACCTGGTATATAAAGGTTTGTCCAATTCAGAACTAGGCTTTTACCTTTGGTTAATTCTTGAAATATATTTTCTTTTAGCTCTTGATATTCTTGATCTAAATTGTTATTAATTAAATCTTTGTACTTTTCTTTTGTTGGAGTACCATTTAAATGCATGATTTTATTTTCTTTGTAATCAGCATGAAGTAGTTGATAATTATATGTATCGTCTAATATTTCAAAGTTTTTTGCTCTGTTTAACGCTACATTCATCACTGCCTGCTCTCTACAAAAAGACCCATTGTTCTCAAACAGATAAAATTGACTTTTTGGAAGCATTTTTCTAAGTTCATGATCAAGTTTTGTTAATGAATGTTTTGTTCCAGTAATAAAACCGCAATTGATGATATTTTTTGACTCATGTTCTTCATTGGTGATTTCAAGTAATTCTAGAGCTTTTGAGTTGCCGTTGTATGCAGACCAGTCAGATTCAAGCAATTGACCTAAAGTACATTTTTCCGTGTTAAAGTCTCTGCATATTCCAATTTCTTTCTTAAATGCTTCTTTTAAGTCTCCCATTACTAGAATGTCTATATCTGAAATCAAAAAATATTCTGCATCTATAAATCTTTGTAGTGAGTAAGTGACATCCTTGACATCAACTGCAGAAGTCAAGGTGTAATTATTAGTGGGTTCAATCGGGACATAAAAAGCATTAAAATGTTTTGCTATTTTTTTGATTATGTAGGAGTTGTCTGGGCATGTAATATAAACTCTACAATCACCCAAGTTCGAATTTTTCTGAAAGGTTTTTAAATACACATAAAGATACTTTGATACATTTTCAGTTGCAAAAAGTATTACTGCGTACTTAGATTTTGTTTTTTCAAAGTCTAGTTTTACTTTTGAATTATTAAAGGCCCCTACAAAATATTTAAGCTCTTGAGTGTTTACAACTGGATCTATCCAAATTGAATGACATAAACTTTCACCCTTGTTAATGCATCTAAGCTGCAAAATATTACAAGATGTAATGTCTAAATCTACAGGGGTAATTTTGTCTAATTTTTTAACTACTGAGCTTTCATAAACAATCTTTCCATCACAAATAACTTGGAATATAGCTTTTGAATTGTCTGATGAGGAGTCATTCAATCCAATATAACAATGAAATGATTTATATTTTTGATCTAATTTGTATTCTAAAATTGAGCTTGCATGTGCGCTCAAAGATCTGTTAAAATTAATTCCGTTGACTGAAGGAATAATTGTGTACCCCATATCACCATGCAAACCCAAGTGTCCATGAGATACTAATGATTTTTCAGGAATTAATTCATCAAGAAACATTAGAACAACTCCTGAACATTGTTTTCTGTAAAGTTAGGCTTCATTACATTTACAGCTTCATAACTCTGATATTTATAAAAATCTAAGTCATTAAAATAGAGGACTGTCCTTTGTTTGTCATCTCCATAGATATTTTTATTTTCAATGAATCTATGGCTTTTGTAATTTGGAACTAAGTAATCAAAATCACCTAATCTAGTAAAAGTTCTTTCACTCAATATCGCTCTAATTTTTGAGCAATTTTTCAAAGACAAAATAAAGTTTGAATTTGTTTTGATAAAGCTTTGATCTATCACTCCCATATTCAACCAACCCATGTCAGTCATAGCAGTGTAGTGCTTTTGTATTTTAAATGAGTTTAAGTATTCTGAAAACTTAGGACCAGCTATACAAGTATCGTGAGTCAAAAACCAATAAGTTGATTGATGTTTGCCTTCTATAATTTCAATTAACGCAGTGTGGTCGTAAGAATTATGATTTACTTTTATCGCATTACACCCCATAAAAGTAAATGATTCTTTAGCGTCAAACCCGCCAATCACTAGAAGTATTTGATCTCTTGAAAAGGCATTATCATTTACAAGACTGTCAATAAGTTTTTTTGCACAGACTTGATAAGAAGTTTTATATGATGATATTGCTATCGAAAGATCTTTCAGATTCATCAATTGCCTTATACATTTGCTGATTTTCTGAAACCCAAGCACCTGAAATTAAATACTTTTTCTTTCTGTGCAGCATTGACTTGAATATTATTTCTGGAAGACTGTATGGTCGTTTATTGGTAAAAATAAAAATTAAGTCTTTAGGAGATATACATAGGAATCTGACTTTGTAATTGATTTTGAAAACTTGATATTTATTAAAATTAAGAAATCCATAGTTATCTTGTTCTAGTTGAAATTGTAAATTGAAGATAAGTTCTTCTTCTAATTCTGTGTGGTTTAGATCTGCTTCATCAATGTAATTATCTGACCAATTTTTCGTAACTATGTCTGGAATAAAGTCCATAACCTGAGATATGTATAGCTCATTATTACCATTTGTATGACAACCAATACTAATCTGGTTTGATATATGTTTTGCAAAAATATTATGCATACTGCCTTTCATAATAAAACCTACAGCATTGTCAATAAATAACAATTTATCTGTAGGTTTTATTTGTTTAAGGAATGTGTTGAACTTTTTGAAGCTAAGAAAATGTATCTTGTTACTCGATTTAATGCCTCTTACTTTATTTTCATTGAAGATGACTATCTCACATTTTTGATAATCTACAAATGAGATTAGCTTGTTTGTAGATTCAACGCTTTCATGTTCAATAAAAATATAATTCATTAGACACCAGTGCCCAAGTTCCAAATATATCTGAAGAATCTGCTTCTTCCACCTGGCATGTTGTAAGCAGGAACCACAATTGGTTTGATTTTTGGAAATTGTGCAATAGGAAGTTTTTCCAATTGCTTCTCAAAGTCTTCTTTGTACATTGTTGCTGCAGATTTAATATCTTCAACAATTTTTGCATCAGGATCTTCGAGCAACAATCTTCTTTGCCTACCAGTTAAAGAAACAAGTAAACTTCTCAGTAAGTAGTAAGATGCTCCAATTACTAAAGCTGGTTCATAAAAGAATGGGGCTGTATTTACACTAGGATATTTATTTGCACCTGGTTGTGAATTCACTGACTGCAATGCCATATTTAAAGCACTGTTCATATGTTGGCTTGTAAATAGTTTAATATTATATGAAACCATTACAGTGTCATAGCTTTTAATTGACTGTGGAGTATCGTTGTCTTTAAGGAAATAGATATTCCCATGGTAGTCAGTTTTGTATTTTAAGCCATCAGGATATGATGAAGCAGCAGTCCCTGATAAAGTGGTGTAAATTGAGTCATATTCTGATAAGAACTTCATTGGCTCACTATCACCCTCATTTGATGCCCCTGTAATTCTTACTTGTGGTCTTGGAGCATAATTCCAATAAGGGAAAGCTACAGATGCAGAGGTTCTATTAGCGTTGAAAATTACTTCTTCATCATAGACTGGAATATTTAATAAATGCTCAAGTTCAAATCTCAAACTACTTTTTGTTAATAGTTCATCTCCAGAGATAGGTTGGCTCATACTATAAGAAACAGTAAATCCAGTACCGCCAATTTCCTCTATTTTGTAAAAATAAGAAGGCTTTCCAGTAGTGTCAACATACTCATTTTTAGGGAAAATTACAGCGTCAATAAGCTCGTATTCTCCATCAAAGTACTCACTTCTGTAAATATTATATACGCTAACACCAGAACCAGAATATCTTTCCCACTCAATATAGATTCCTTGATTTCCACCAGATCTATTATAAAAAACTAACTCGCTTTGTGTAAATGATGATGAGCTGAAGTCTGGCATAAGATTTCTCCATAAAAAAAGGCAGCCTTAATAGACTGCCTTTTAAGCTTAAGTCTTACTCAATTTTTCTATACTCTTCTTACAGAGCCCTTTTCATCATCACCCAAAGAATCAACTTCAAGATCGATTTCTTCAGCAATAGCAGGATCATCATCAAAACCAAAATCATCTGATGGTTTTGGCGTATAGTTGAAATCTCCACCAGCTATAAAACCATCACGTTGCATATTTGACATCTTCATGCCTGCAACTTTAGTTTGGGAGCTTCCAAGTTCTGGAGCTTGTGCAACAAATGCTCGGCTTTGTCTTGTAGTGCCTGATGTAACAGCACCAGTTTGTTGTCTAAGCAATCTTGCAACTAGACCAGGATCTCTTTGAACCTTTTCTGCAAAATCTTCAACAGTAAGTTCATCGCCATTAAGTTCGGCTTGGACTTGGGCATTTTCTAGAGCAATTGCATATGAAAGTGAATCATTAGCATACCCAGCAGTATTAACTTCTGTTTCTTTATTGTAAGGCTTTTCTGCATCAATAGATTCAGCTAAAAATTGCTTTCCATCTTCAGTCTCAATAGTCTTCATTTCGTTAGACTTAGTGTTTAAAGACAATTCCTTTCTTTCTTTAGCAGCAATTCTCTCAAGCTTAGTGTCCCATTCGTCTTGAGAAATCTTTCTTAAAACGCCTCTTCTTAGAGCATCTTTAAGGTCTCTAGATGCTCTAACTACTTTAGCATCCCACCAAGTTAAATCTTCTACTTGTAATGGGTCTAATTGCAGTCTAATATCACTAATATATTGATAATTCATTGTGACATTTTGAATGATAAATGATTCTGGTTCTTCCATTTTTATTTGTCCTTGTTAACAGGTAATGATGTTATACCGTCTAAGCCTTCTTTACCTGTCCATATTTCATTTGATTTAGCTTCTCTAGTATCTGCGGAATAAGATTTTTTTCTAAGTGATTTTTGATCTTTCATAAACTCAGCCATTTGTCTTCGTTTATTTGTTGTTCCGAATTTCTTTTCATTAGCAGTTAGGCCTTCTTGAACTGTAAAAGTATTAAAAACCCTGATTGCAATTCCATTTTTAGTGCCACAAGGACAAGGAATTTCTGGAGAATAATTATTAAAGGAAACATTGACTGTGAAAGTTTTTTCACAACCATCGCATTTACAACAGTATTCATACCTTGGCATTGAAGCTAATCCTCAAGGGTATTTGTACAAAAATTAATAATAAAACTTTAGGAGTTATTTAAAATGACTGATACCGAACTTAAAGATGCTACAAAAACGCATCCCATGTACTGTGTAAAGTGTAGAACGATGGTCACTGTTACTGGGCCAAAAGTTGTTACCATGAAGAGTTCTAGGAATGCTTTGCACGGCAAATGTCCTCACTGTTCAACATCTACTTATAAAATTATAGCAAAAGATTAATTATGAAATTCGTCAAAATAGCTAACCCGTTATTGATACCAGGAGCAGGGGCTTTAGCAGCTGGAGCAGCTGAAGCTGGTGCTGCAGGTTTAGCCGAAAGTGCTTTATCTGCAACTCAAGTCAAGGCATTACAAGATGCTTTCGGCGGTGGGGCAAAATCTGCCGGTGAAGAGCTAATTGACGATGCATTAGATTCTGCTAAAAAAGACCAATATAAAGAGTTTGAGAATGCAGCTGATGTAGTGCGTAAAGTAAGTTTGCTTAAAGATGAATACATGAAAGAAGGTGTTCCTCAAGCAAAGTTTGATGCATTCTTTCCATCACAATTTGATATCAAAGATCCGGCAAAAATGTCTCTTATTTATAAGGACACTAGAATTGACCAAACAATAGAATTGCTTGAAATGTTCTTAAGTATTGTTGGATCTACATACCTAGAAAAGATTCTTGATTTAGGTTTAGTTATTTGGCAAAGAAATCACAATGTTCAGCAAGTTAAGTTAGTCGTACAAAATGCAGCTGAAATTGAAAATGAACTTTTAGGCTTAGGTATTCTTGAGTTTATAACCAAGTGTGCTAAAAGCAAAAACACTTCAGGCAAAGAGTTCTTCTCTTTGATGATTGGAGATCCTAAGCTACAAGTTAAGTTTAGTAGAGCTTTAGCGCATGCTGTTGGACATGGACAAGCATCAGCTGAACAAATCGTTTCAACAACCCAAAAAGCAATGGATGCTACAAAAAGATCACTGCAAGAATTGGGACTAGCTAGAGGTTTGCAACAAGGCCTTGAAGCTCCTAAATTTCTTGAAGCTGAGAAAAATCTCTATGAGTTTTCACAAGCTACTTTTAAGAACTTTGCTCCTGTTTTTGGTTTAGTTAGAGGTATTTTCTATACCTTAAACATTGCCAACTCTGTGTCAGAACAAGCCACTGTAGAGCTAGTTCCAGGCAAAGCTCAAAGAGTTCAAGCACCATTTCAACCAGGCATTGTTGCTAATTCTGGATTTAAGTTTATTAAGGTTGGATCTATAAAAACAGCCGCTACTATGGATCCAAGAATCCTTAAAAATGAGCTTGATGCAAAACTTCAAGATGGTATTAAAAGAACACCAATGCTTGGTCTTAACCCTATCTTCAAGATAAACTCTTCAAAAGCAATCAACGCAATGGTAGCTCTAAACAATGCTGCAATTAGTGGGAACGCTGCTGAAGTTTCAAGACTAAGTACAGAATTAAGGAATTATATTCCAACAGTTGCTGGTGCGCCTGATTTCCAAAAAGCTTTAAGTGCAGGATTGGATTTTGTTACCACTGGATCAACAGCAAACGTAGCAGACTTAAACGCTGAATTGCAAGAGACATCTCAAGCTGTATTTGGCGCAGTTATGGACAAAAATCTTTTTGCTGAACAACAACAAAAGTTTGACAGAGCAATAAAGAATTACGAAACAGCTAAAAATTCTTACTATGGTACTGGCGGCACTAACGCTGGAATGATTAAAACCATTGTTAAGGAGCTTGGTGAAGATAAGCAAGTTGCCTATAATAGTGCAGAACAAGTCAAAGTTAAGATTGGAACTATGGTTGAAAGTACTAATGCAGCTATAATGGCTGGTGAAACTTTGCTTCAAAGATACCAACAAGTACTTTCTAACCCAACAATTATGGCTGGTGTGTCATCATCAGGTCAGCAAGCAACAGCCCAAATAGAGCAACTTAAAGTTAATTTAAATCAATTAAAAATTAAGATTGACAACATCAGAAAAGAGCAATTAGAAGTTGAAAGAGAAGGCGTAACAATTGAACAGTCTATGCGCCAAAGAGACATCAGATTCTTCGGCGGTTCTGAAGTAGCCACTGAAGCTGAGTTAATTCAAAATACCATTGGCGCTCCTTTTGCAGTAGGCCATGTTGCTGAGTTGAATAAGTTGAATGATTCATTAATTCAAGAGCAAGTAGTTAAGATACAAAATCTCGAAAATATGGCATCAAGTGCTTTTGGTGAAAGACTAACTGCACTTCAAGCAGATATTGTTCAAGAAAAATCAAAACTTAAACAACTTCAAGCAAAAGGGTTACAAAATCTTCAGGATGTTATTGGTGGTCAGTTCAAAAAGGACTTCTACACCAAAGCAATTGAATCTCCTGGTGCAGCTTTTGCAAATAAATCTAGTAAGTTTGTCAAGGTTGCTAAGTTTGTCAAAGTATCACCAGAAGTTAAAGAAGTTGGAGAATATTGGGATGGCTTGCTTCCAGGATTAGGAACAGCCTTAATAGAATCCCCTGAACACTCTGGCGAAACAATAGAACAAATAAACGAAGAACATTCAAAAGATTAATTTTAAATTCTTTTAACCTCGTATAACACATCTAATGGAAAACAAAAAACCATGGGTGAGTTATGACAAGATCTCTAATGTATCTGATGCCTTTTCTTATATCAAAGACATAGGTTTTGATTTGAACGATTCCTTTGAGCACTTAAATCAAGGCTCACCAGTAAGAGCTAAAGGCATACCCACAGAAAAATACACTGCTGGCAATACAAATGATGCCACAGAAAGTATTGAATCCACAGAGTCTTTTTTAACTCAAAATCCATCAAGCGTAGCAAGAAGATATTCACCAGCGACTAAGCAAGAATATAGTGGATATCGTCCGCCTGATCCTGTGTTCATGTCATTTCAGGATACAAAGTCCAACAATTTAGTTACTGAAGGACCGACTAAATACAAAAGTTTGAGTGACTTTGAGAAAAAAGGTCAAAAAGGCTTTACTGTCAAACAACTTGCATCTAAAAAAGAAGAAATATTAATTAGCCCTGAAGCAAAAGAGTTTCTCCAAATGCTTCAAAAGACTAATCCTGAAATTAGTTTGCCAGAAGTTAAAGACTTTCAAAATGATGATGTTTACGAAGATTCATCATCACAATCTTACAACATAGATGCAAAACCAATTGAAATTAAAACAGTAATTAAAGCCACTGAAAGTAAAGTTAGTGTTCCTATTGTAATCAACAGAACAGCAGTCAAGGACAGAGAAAGCTCCAGTCCTATTGAAGTCACTAAACCTGTAAAAACCACAAGAGTTTCTCAGTATACACAACCCATAGATTTTCTTTCAATCAATAATAGTAAAACTCAAATTATTGATACAAAACTGCAGAATAAAATACTCAACACAAACTCAGTAAATCTATCAAAAATATCTAGTGATGTAAACCAATATGTCAATAATATCAAAATTGATTTTAGACAGAACTTAGTCAAAAATATCATTTCTGAACTTTCTAACTATGATGGAGATACAATTCAAAATCTTAATGAAAGCATTATTCAGGAAATTGCAAACACTACAGATTTTAACAAAATACAAGAAAACATAACAGCAGTATTTGAAAGTAAACTTGACCAAAAAACATTACAAGTATTTAATAATTTCTTGGTCTCAGATTTAACACAAATTATCAATCAATCTAAACAAGACTTATTATTGCATACTTCAGAAATTAAAAGTGCAGTAATAAATGCAAATACTTTTATTGAAAATAATCAAAACAATACTGATATAAACTCTATCACTGAATCCATTCAAACATTTAAAAACTTGTTTACTAATGTTAATTTAGAAACTGTAAATACTACAGTTTCTAATATTACTCTGCCTTTGGAAAACATCATAAATCAAACTTCAGAGTCTTATAATTACAATCTATTTAACAATTTTCTATCCAACATTCAAAGCATTAACAATCAAGAAGTTCAAAACTTTAAGAACGAAATTATTAATCTAATAAACCAAAAAACTTCAATAGAATTAATTAATCAAAAGTCAGTAAGTTTAGCAACATATATAAACGATAATAGTTTGGTTGAAGACGCAAACTATATTGATATTATTGAAAATATTTTTGAACAACATAAAAATACTATAATTGCGAATGCTAATTATTTCTATGCTAATAATGTTAAAAACCAAATTGAAAACTTTGACGAAAGTTTTGTTGTCAATCAAGTTAAGTCAGATATTGAAAATTCAGTATTCAACACTTTTAATAATTTTAAAGAATCTTTAGACGTCAAACAAATTAGATCTCAAATTGTAAATACAATATCAAACAATGAAAGCATTGATAATATTATCAATATTTTAAATGAAAATGTAAACAATAATATTTTTAATCAATCACTGCAAAACAACATCAAAACAATCATTGAACGTGAAGTCAATACCTACAATGAAAAAACTTTAAAAATTACTGAGAATAGACAAGTTGTAGATAATTTTGAAAGAGTAATTAATGAAAGTATTACCAGCTTAACAAAAGATATTATTTATAAAGCGTCTGAATTAGAGGCAAATACAGACAATGAATCAATAGCCAATCTTTTGTTTAGCATCAAGACTGTAAGCTCGAATGTTCAAAATATTAACAATTTAGATTATTCAGTCCAGAGCTTGAGTATGATTGAAAACTCTATCCAAAATAATCTAGAGTTATTTGGAGACGAAATCTTAAATCAGACAAGTAAAGTTATTGAAGAGGAATACAACAACTCAAATATTACACAAGAACAATATAATGAGATTGTCAACATATTCAATTCAAACATTAGCAAGTACGACATTATCAATAAAATTAAGCATTACTTAGCAGAATATAAATTAGACACAAAATTCACAAACAAGAGCTATGTAAATAATCTTTATAGCTATGAGTCATTGAATAAGTTTACTGATATTAAAAACGAGAGTATTGAGTCATTTATCAGTAAGATTTACAAAACTTCTGTTGAGTTGACAAATGTTTCTCAATCACTCATAAACACTAAAGAAATACTAAACATATTCCAAAAAACAATTGATAAGGTTTCTGTACTTGCTCCAACCAATCAAGTCGTTTCGGAACTTCAAGAAAAGTTAGTAAAAACTCAAAATCAAGATGCCACTAATAAGTTTTTCAATCTTCTTACTTCAAGCAATATTGTTGAAGAAGAAATTAAAAATTATCTAATTAATAAGAACGAGTCCATATCAAATTACACTTTGAACATTATCAAAGAAAATGTTTACAAGTCTGCTTTTGATGATTATGTTTTTGTAAATGAAATAAAAGAAATTATTGAAAAAAATGATTCCTCTAATAGTTTCACTACTCTTACTGAAATTAAACAAGTCTTAAATAACTACAATTTAGAAGAAGTTCAAAATGCTTTTAGTGATATAAAAAATATCATTAAAAACTCATCCAATGAATCTTTAAATACCAATGTAATTGAGAATATTGATAATTATGTAAATAGTATCTCTAGCATAAATAGAGAGTTAGTTCAAAAGACACTTGTTGAGAACAAATCATACAATGAACTTAAGAATATTTCTACTTTAAATCAACTCTCCAATTCCAGTACTAGTCAACAATTCAATAATGCAATTAGCAATATTTATAGTCAATTAGATAGCGTTTCAAATGTTGAGCAAATACTAAATACAATAAATAATGAACTGAATAATTTAAATATTTCTCAAGTCAAAACTGAAAATAATATTTTTAATCAAAACTCTGAGTTTATTGATGAGATATATAATTCTGTCAAGACATCAGATGAGAATGTATGGCAAAACAATACCACAGCAATCAAACAAAACTTCCTAGAAGAAACTAAAAAAACTTCAGAAAATATCTTTAACAATCAAAATATTAAAATAGAAAGTATTGAGATGTTGTTAAGTAATATTAACTTAAATACCTTTGATTCTAAAACAATTAACCAGATTAAAAACTCATTAGCAGAAAGTACAATTTCGAATAATTATAGTGTGAATCAAAATAATCAACTTAATTATTTTTCAAGTTATTTAAATAATTTAGCTTTTAAACTTGATTTAATTGAAAACACTAACATTGTAAATACCTATGAGCAGTTCACTCAATTGGCTCAACAGACTGCAATTAAATATGACAATGAACAAACTGATATAAAGAATGAAATTAAAATATTAAACACATTTAAAAGCCAAATTGAAAATACAAAAAATTATCAAGAAGTAACACAAGTTATTAGTGATTTCAAAACAACAATTAATCAAATTAAAAATGACCAGATTGAGTTTGTTGCAAATCAATTAATACAGAGCAATGAATACAAAAGCTTCATTTTAGAAAACAAAGAATATATAACTCTGTCTAATTTACAAGAAACTTTAGAAACAAACTCAATAGTTTTAAATAATGAAGTAAGACAAGTTTTGAATAACGTTTTGCAATCAACAGAAAGTTTGCAGACTGTTGTTAATAATTTCTCAAATGTAACCGAGCAGAATATTTCTAGCGTTTATCAAAGTTCTGGTTCAAATAACAAATTATCAGATTTTAATGCTCTTGAAAAGGGAAGCTTAATTAATGAGCTAAACACAATTTATTCAGAAGAGGTAGTAAAGCAAAGATTTGAAGATTTCGAATCTAAAGCTTACTCTAATTTAAATGAGTCTGTCAGATTAATAAACATTAATAAAAATCTTACAATCCAACAAAAAATTGACAATATCGCAAGTTCCATTTCATTCATGAGTGCAACTCGAAACTCTGTTTTGGATTACCTTATGAAAAACTTTAATGTTTTCAATATGGAGAAAACATTCAATAATCTTACTAATAATTTGATTGAAGAAGTTAATTTAGAAATACAAAATTACGATATTCAAAAAGTTATTACAAACACATTGTCAGATAATATTTATATAAATCAAAATATTCTTAATTCACAAGTTGTCAATAAAGCGGCAGAAATTATATATAAAAACGTAAAATCAGAAATCACTAATGAATCTTTAAATACTTATATTAATGAAGAAAATAGAAAGAAAATTTCAGATGACTTTTCTAATGAGTTCAAAAAGTCTGATAATTTCTCTATCTTAAACTCCATCGTTCTTGAAACATCTGTAGATAAATTGAACAAAGCAATAGAAAAAACTATTGTAAATAATTATGACTCCAATTATCAAAGGCTAAGTATATTAAATTATGAAACAACTAAAAACAATACAACTTATCCTGAAAATGTAACTCAAGTAAATACAAATCAATTTAATAAGAATGATAGCAAAACAGTCACTAATAATATCCAGGTTATAAACAACGAAGATGATGTAGATGTAAGCAATCTACGTATCGATAAAATTTGGAATAATTTTGTAAAGACTGAAGTAAATAAGATTGTTGAGGAAATTAACAATGATTTCAATTCAGAACAATCAGTTACAAACATTGATCAAAAAATTAATAACACTTCAAATAGTGTAAATAATATAAACACCACCACATACAATAACGAAGTAAAAAATGTTTCAAACCTAAATGTATCATCTTCTAAAAATGATAGTAATTACTACAGTATTAACAATCAATACAATACTGACCCTAAACAGCCAATAGTTGAAAATAGGCAAGTAAATATAGAAGAAAACAGTCAAATAAATATTTCTGAAATTACACAAACAATTTTTGACAAGATAGAAACTAGGCTAAGAACTTATAATGTCACCCAAGAAGATATTATATTACTCAAGCAGAAAATTATAGTTGAAGTTACTGAATACTACGAAAAAAGAACTTACGAACAAATAGCTTCAAACGAAAAGAAAATAAAAAAAGAAGTTGAAGATATGTTCTTAAAGTTCTTGAACACCTAAAATGCCAGATCCATATGTAAACCCACCCTATTCACCGCCCAAAGCTGGTAAAAAATGGTTTCCTACAACAATAGCTAATGGAGACGATATAGGCACAGGTTACTCTATTTCCAGGTGCGTAAGAGGAAGTTTTTACAACGTACTAAGTACAAATTTATCAACAGAAACTAACAAGATCAGAATAACTTATACTGGCACAATTTTAACAGATGTCAATTCTGAGACATGGCCATTTTTTAATACATACAGACCATTAACCAATCCAACAAATTATATTGGATTACCACCTATGAAAAGTTTTGTATTGTCAAATGAAGTTGATGAAAGCTTTCAAATTACTAATTCTTTGAGTTATTCAATGAAGCTTCCTAATATAACTTTTAAATTAGGTTGTCTTACAATTGAATATAGTTTATCTTTTGATCCTTTTGATGACAGCATATTTACTTTCATTACAAAAGAAGAAGATGTAAGTCGCATCCTCAAGTACAGATCTGGTGATAATACAGCTCTTTCAGATTTCCCATTCCAAGATTATAAGTTAGTTAGTTTGTTATTAGAAGGGAAACAATTCTTTCCTGACAGTGGCTCTATTCCTCTTACTTTAAGTTTAAACGGAATACATAAAGATGAATTAGTAAACAATGTATCTAAAACTGTTTATCCCAATACATCTAAAATCAATTTATTAACTGGAACTTCTTTAACAGGTTTGGCAAGGCCCTCTGCTGATAATCTTAAGTTTGCATTAACTGATGAATCTTTGAATTGCTCTAGCTTAAGATTTAGGATTAGAAGAATATGGATATTTAGGGCATTTAATGAAACTAATTTAAATCCTAGAAACTTGCCTTGTAGTATCCTTGGGTATGCAGTAACTTTAAGAAAGGCTATTGATGCAGAAAAAGGAACATACTTTGTAACTTTCCCTAAAGGTGATAATTACAGACCAACAGTCAATTTAAAACTTTTTGATCCTGAAACTAGAACAAATAGTCCAGGGTTTGCCCATGGAGTAAACCTAAGATTTTATTTTGCTTCTGTGCCTGTAAGTGGAGCTTTTGATATTTTTGGAACATTTGGAATTGAAAATGTTTTGACTATTTATCAATTTACACTTTTGGGAATACAAGCTGGAAAAAGACAAGCAAGATATGTTTTTTTTGAAGATGAAAAGCTCAAAAAAGAAAACCCAAATGCACAATACTGGAAGTTAAATAAGGTAGCTACACTAAATAAAAGCGAATCTTTTTCAATTAAAGAAACCATTATTGACGAGCCAGGAAATATTAATAATGACAGGCCGATAGCTACATTTGTTGCAACAGATGAAACCAAACCAGTAAATTTGAAAAATGGAGTTAACTTTTCTAAGGGTTTGTTCAGAGCTGCATTCCAAACACAAACGATTAATAATTTCAACAATAATAACTATCATATTTATTTTAGAACTTGGTTTGCTCCTAAAGACAATTTCAGTAAAAACAACTTAATAGCGTACAGGGCAGAAACGGAGTTTTGCTTTGAGTCTACGACCACTTCAACAAAATTAGTAAGAAAAGCGCCTACAAAATATGACGAGCTCTTAGTTGCTCCTCCGTCACCTAGCAATATAGTCGAATATGAACTTGGAAGGTATATTTCTGACAAGCAAATTATTACATTTCCAGAGGCTAGTTTTGATGAAGCCGTTCTTGTCGTTGGTGTTTATGTAAGAGCATCAGGCAAAGATGTAGCTAGTACTGTTGTTAATTTCGCTTTTGACACAGAAAAGCATGGATTTGATACACCCATTTACCAAGTCATATCTGGTGAATTACATGCTATTCGTAATCCATCAGAAACAAGCTTTACATCAAATTCATACATAAAAATATCTGAGACAATCAAGGTGTCTTCTAGTATGACCGGAAGGAGACCAATTCCAATAGTCTATACTTCACCTACAGATAGTGAAAAAAGCTTTGAATACATTCCATATAAAAATAAGTTTATTTCATACGCTGGTGCTGACGAAAGTTACGCATTTGAAGATGTTGCGCTGTTAAAAAAGCCAGACGCATTCGAATCCTATGACACTGGGAAAATAAATATTCCTATTTCTGAAGAACTATTTAGAACTTTGGGATTAACTACTGCCACGAATAAATCCTTAGTAATTGATTTTGTAACTGACATGGCTTCATTGCAGAATGGCAGAATAAATGCTGGTAATTGGAATATTGAAATTAAAAGAAACAGGATACTTGATGTAAGTATAGATTTTAATTTGATTATTGAAGGATTACTAGTTGATGTCCAAGGCAGAGTTGTAAGCAGAATATTTAAATCTACAGAGTTAAAGGGTGTTGGATTATCTTATCAAAATTTTACTTACAATCCTCGTATTAACTTCCCATTCTTGATTGATGGAAATGAGACCCAATTTGTTTTAAGATTGAACGTCTTACCATATTGTGATTTGTTATATACCTATTCTGAACTTAAAGAATATTATGACAAAATATTAAAAATAACTTTTGGATACAGAATTGATAGCATTGAAATTAAATCTCATACAATTGAACAAGAAAGAATTATCTACAACGCACCTTCAACACCAAGCGCAATTGGCTCTCCAGCATATTATGAAGACTTACCATTAGCTCCAACTAAAATACTTGGAGCTGATGCTGACAAAGATAGTCAATTCTATTTCATATCAGCACCTGAAAGTTTGGGAACAAAAACTGTTTCTTATCAAGATCCATATGTATTATCAGGCACTTTATATTCTCCCACTTGGTATGTAAATCTGCCAAGTGATATGGAAGTGCAATTTAATCACAGCTTTGGTAGTGCGGAACCAAAGTTTAGAACTGTAGCTGGTGTTGCAGATTTGGCCGAAGATTCTGTTTCCGTAGAAAATAGTGGATTTACCGACAATATTTTAGTGGCTTATTCCAGCAATAGAACAAGCGCAGATGAATTAGGTGAAATTGATGTATTGCAGATTGGCTCAAACGGAAGTAGTTACGATCAATATACTGTGGCTAATTATAATTCTGAAGGCGCTGTGGTTGCTAGATTAAATGGAAGAAGTCCAAAGTTTGTAAATTACTCTGTAAGTAACAGCAACGTAATGAGCAGAGATAATATGTATCTTGTAACTGAAGCAACTAATTCAGAAGGCAATATACTTTCAGTTGCTTTGAATAGAAATAATGGTGAAAGTAAAAGATGGGGTTTACCAGCTGAACAACAAAACGATACAACACCAGGTTTTGGGCAAAATGTTAAAAGAATATTTTCAGGAATTAATTTAGCATCAGTTGCTGCAGATCCCATAACACAAACATTCTTTGGTGTTGGATATGTAGAGCCAGGAGCATTGGTACTTAAAGTTAATAGATCAGTGAACATTTCTGAGGCTGGAAAAAATGAATATTCAAATTTTCTTTTAGCTGGAGACAAACCAGAAGATACAAGTTTATTTAGTGGCTTAGTTGATTTAAGAACAAGTGAAGAGATTAAAGTAGTTGATAAGTTATATCCTACACATGTAGATCTAGCGATCCTCGATCAAAGCTCTATGCTGGTACATTATGTTAAAAATGCTTCTCAATATGCCATAAAGTCAAAGAGTTTCAATTTATCACAACCAAGCCCTGAGTTTACATTATTTACATTTGAAGGTTTATTACCAAAACTTTATTCAAGCTTAACAATTTCAGGAATAACTTCTCTATACGATAGCGTCCTTAGAAAAATGCACACAGTATTTTGGTGCGACAACAAATTATTCTATTTCAATACTGGTTACTCAGGTTATCCTGGAGGTGCCAATATTAATCCCAAACTGCAATTGATTGCTGGCAATTTTACTTTAGATGAAAAAAATAAACTAATCTATGCCTTGAACCAAGCAAAGTATTTAGTTATGAATAATACAGATAATGTAGAGATTGTTGATATACCATTACAAAGAGCTGGATTAAGCTTTGAAAAGAAGGGAACATCCTCATCATTGTCAGTTTGGTATAAAGACAAAGATAATACAATTGTTTCTAGAAGCATAATTCCATATTCATATGTTTCTGCCAAGAAATATTACAAAGGCTTATCATAATGATTATTGATCCAACAAGAGAACTCAAACAAACATGCAGATTGTATGTTTTATATAATCCTGATAAGCCTATAGCAGAAGGTTTTTACACATCTAATAAGGGTAATGATTTTGAGAACCAAAATAATAGAATGCACCAAAAGAAAGTTAGAATCAACAAAAATGATTACACTTTAAATACATCTGATTATTTAAGTTCAATTCCACAAGCATATGGTGGCTTTTTACCAAAAGTAAATACAGCTATCGGTGCTCCAAAATGTACATTTGCTTTTGGAGCTTTTGATGTTGCTAGAGAATCATCTCCTCATCCTGTTTTTAACTTAATTAATGGACCGAGAAGAGACCAATATAAAACAATTCCTACATTCGATAATAATCCAAGAAACAACAGTAATGTAGAAAATGTTTTTCCAACTTTAGAAGTATTACAAGGTCCTCAACAACCTTTTATGCCTTTCAGAAAATCTAACTTATATAATGCTAGTGCCTATACTACATATAATATTTGGAAAATTACTGAAATTAAAAATAAAAATGTTCCTTTAGAAAACTGTCAGAAATATTCAGGGCAAATATTTACAGATCCATTTACACCTCATATATCAACTATAGATGACATAAATAATGGTTCTTATGTAGAAGTAGCTAGTCCAGACCATTTGTGTAAAGTAAAAAGAATATTTCCAATTTCAGAAGATATTGTTTATGGGACATCTAGCGAAAATGCAAAACTTTATTGCTGGGACCAAAAACAAAAAAAATATGAGTTTGAAGTAAAAGAAAAAGGTTCATACAACTCAAGCTTTCATTTGCATATTTTGCCAATTTTCCCTCAACAACAGATTATAGGCAAACAATCTAGAATTGAAATTGTAATTGATTCTATGGCACAAACTAAAGATGTTGCGGAGTTTGCTCATATCAAAAATAGAGCTAATGCATTTAAGTACATCATAGTTTTAAGCCCGAACGAACGTGCTCAAATGTATATGACTGATCAAAGCAATAAAGTTATTGCTAAGTTTGACATGAATATTTTTGCTGTGTCTGGCCAGGAAATAGATTTATATTTTCACTTCTTGGAAGATATATTGCTTTATGGAACGAATCCAGATCCAAACACTTGGGTTGCTAATTTTCCAAGTTCAAAAAACAAACAGCAGCCTTTAGATAAGTACACACATGGTATTTCTAAAAATGCTGAAATATACATGTGGATCTATTATGCTACATGTCGATTCCAGTTTGAACCTTTATGTTTTAATAATTTTGATCCTACTTTAATTGACGACACTTTACCAACAATTACATATCAGTATAGTAAAGAAATTGATAATACATTTACGCTACAAGAGTACAAAGGTTATGCCACACAATTAGAAAATGGAATTTCATTATTTAAAGATTCCAGATCTGTGCTTACTGGAAATGATGGACAAATAAGGCTTGAATATTATTCAGATGCAAAATCAAAATATGCCCAAGTAAAGTTCAACAGTGCGATATCTGGGCCATTGTTTGTTAAGTCTGAGAATAAGCCTAGTTACAGTTTGGCCCCAGCAAAAAGTTTGTTAATACCAATTCCTGATGCGATTGGTGGAAACTTGACAAAATACCTTGGTGATTGGGCCATGAACACTAATTTTGATCAAGATAGCAAAATACTAAGTGCTAATGCTAATATCAACTTACTTAATCTAGATGCAGCTTTCGCCACTGACACAATCTACAATGGAATGAATATTTTGGCGTTAATTGAACAAAACCAATTGGTAGTTGAAGTGTCAGCTGGCTATGAGCAAGAGGAAGTCTTTTTTCAAGGTTTTATCAGTAAGGTCACGACTAGAAGAACAGCCTCAGGAAGTGTTACAGTACTCAGTGCTCAAGATATTGGGTCTCAAGTGCTGGAAAATACTAAGATATTTGGGTTTCTTTCATTCCATGGTGCTAAGTACAAATATATTTTCAGAAGAATTATGGAGCATTCTTCATTCTATAGATTTTTTGATTTCTTTCCTGAAAATTTAAATCCTGGTTTTCAAACAACTCTTAATTTGAATATTTCAAACACGCCTTTAGAAGAAGATGTTTTGAAAATCCCTATATACAAGGATGTGATAGAAGCTTTCAAACTGATTGGTCCAAGGCTCAATAAACAAGTTGAATGGCCTGTCATGTTTTATGATCCTACTAGACAATATTTGAAATTAGACTGGAAATATGATCCAAAATATAGAGATCAATTAACCCTTTTTGACATTGATCTAACTAAAGCTAATAGTAGAAATACAACTTTTAATGAGAGATTGACAGACTGGCATGGGCTTTTAACTCAAGAAGGGTACAGCATTGAATCAGACAACACTAGATATCATGCAAACTGGATTGCTGAAGGTTCTGGTTATGAAGGGTTTATGTTTGACAGAATTAGCATCAATCAAGATCCTAGACCAATTTTAAATGGTAACTTTAGTGTTGTAGGCTATGTTGGTTATGAGAAATCTCGTTATAAAAATTTCGGTAAAGCTATGCCAGACCATTTAGCATTAAGGAGTTGGCATAATAACGAAATTACTGTAAACAGAAAGCCCAACTACAATGTTTCCTTTACTTGTTATGTAACTAGACCATTACATCACATGGGTACTTTTCATATTAAGTATCTTTGGAATGGTGGTTTTAAACTTACTGATAACTATTTTTATGAATCAGTAAGTTATCAATGTAGCAAGAAAGACAATACTATTACTGCTGCTGTAAGAGGAAAATCTATTTTCAGCCTTCAATAATTGAATTAGGAGATTATTATGTCGCAGTTCTTCAACCTCTCTGATGCTATCAAATATCAAATCCAAGCCAATCAATTACAAAGAGATATTCAAATCAATTCTCAATCACAATTGGCTCAAGATTTCATGCTATCAAAAACTAGAAGAGACACTTTTGATCCTGATAAAGATGCTTTAACTTGGGGCATATCAAAATGGGGTCAGGCGAAAGTTATAAATGAAGATAAGCCTGTAAATTAATCATGGGAAAGACACCTATATATGGGCTTGGGTATTTAGAGCCTAATCAAGATTTAAGTGAAGAACTCGATTTAGATGAGCTTCGCTTTCGTGCTATAGATACTCAGACATATGCTCTTTATCAAATTTTTGGTAATGGAATAATTGAAGATGAAACAAACAATTATTCTTCTTGGGTAATAAGTGCAATCCCAAATGATGTTCAAAATATCAGAATATCTAGTGGTAAGGGTTTTGTATCTTGGAAAGCCGCTGAAACTACCGCATATGAAGATGTTGCCCTGCCAATCCTCCCAACAGGCATCACTAGTGCTACAGTTTGGGTTTATGTAGTTTCAAATGACAATACACCCGTAACCAAAGATATTGATTTTCTTACCTCTTTAGTCGAAATAACAGATACTGACAATTTCGTATCTTTAGGTGGAGTTATAGTTACATTTGGAGAAACTACAACTATACAACCATTCACTACAGGAAGGGTAAGAATAAGTATTATATCTTCTTTGTCTGGAATCATTAATGCTCATAAACACATTGGTGGATCTAACAACCCAAGCCCAATCAATTTATCCAAACATGTCCAAGGAAAGCTGTCAGGAGAATATATTGAAAATCTTGATATTTCTACTGTAACTAAAGGGACATTATCAGCAGAAAGATTACCACAAATTGATCACAAGACTCTTGATAATATTGGCACTTTAACTCACTCCCAAATTGATTCGTTATTAGGGGCATTAACACTTCCAGATAGCTCATATAGACTCTCTGATCTTTCAATGGCTAATAGATTACAAATTGTATTAGCTATGAAAAAACAATTTGCTGAAGATTCTGACTCTACTCAAATCAATGCATTGTTTTACATTCCTGGTATTTATCCTAACAGAGACACGGATACGGCAGCTACATTAAGGGATTTGAGTTTACCAGCATATATAAATGAGGCAAATGTATACGATGACCCTGGAGCTGGTTATGATACAACTGTCAATTTTATAGAGGCTGCTTCATCTGATTCTAACACTGCATTTAACGTTTATTACACTTCAAAAAATGACTTTACCACAATGTTTAATTACATAAATGGAAAAGATATTGGAGAGTTATATGTCAATTCCAATGTAAAGATTGAAGGCACTACAAATGATAATGCTGATGGTATTTTTAAGATAGATACACCAATAAACTTTACTATATTATCTAATGCAGCTGGACCAGATTTTGAAAACGCTGCCTATGGTTGGAATTACTATACTAAAAAATTAAGAAATACAGACGATACTTACACTGACACTCAATACACTTTATTTACTATTCCATCAACTAAGAGAGACTGGTCAGATGTCACTAATATTGGAATGGGTATTAATATTACAGAAACGGACTCCGCTTGTTCGATATATATGGTTTTATTAGTAGACCCAACTGACAATAGAATATCTGATGGAACTCTAGTTAGCGAAACAATTGAAGACAGAGCCAATTCAACAGTTCAAACTTTAGAGATCAAGAGAACTCTTCCAAGAAAAATATTTACTAAAGGTACAGATGATTACGCTACAGATATTTTTGTAAATGTTGATCTTTCTGAAATGATCGAATTGCCTTCTGACAGAGTAAATGTAGTTGGTTTTGCTTTCTATATAAAAACTGATGATACTTCTGGAGAAAGATGGAACGGCGATGCTTCTCCAAGTTTAAAATTAATAGCTCCAGCATCTGAAATATTAGTTGACAATGCTGGCGATGACTTGACCACTTTGCAAGATGCAAGAATTAACGCAACAAACGGTAACTTATCTGCGTTGTTTTTGTGGAATGAATATTTGTATGCTAATAGTGCAAGATATATTTTTAGATTAGATACAGGATCTTCATCTGCTACTCTTAATCTTTATGCATATAAGATATCAATACCAGCGGGAACTTCATATACAATTTCAGCAAGAATAACCGATAGCTCAACAGAAGCAGATTTAGATTCTTTAACTGCTTTGGATATTACAAGTGAAGCAACATTAATTAGTGGTACATATGAAATTGTTCCACCATCTTCATATAGTATCACTCTCCCTGGTTCTGGAACATACACTAGCTCAAAGTTTAATATTGGAAAATGGCTTGATATTATTATTGACTTGTATGCAGATTCTGAAGGTTTGAATGCTCCTGAGTTTGAGGAACTAAGCATTGACTTTACATCTGTTGGTGGAAGTCAAAGTAGAACATGGAACACTAAATACGACAATATTGCTGATGAGCAATCTGGCTGGATAGAAAGTGAATATCAGAAGTTCAATATTATTTATGGCGATAACTACACCGAAGGTGGACTGACTAAAAACGTTCTTAAGCTTGATAAAAAGGATGTTGGAAATTGGATTTATCTTACAAAAAGTAGCGCATTATCAGCATTGCAAACATCTTCAACTACGACAAAGTCTACATATGAAGATGGTAAAGATAATAGCACAGCTGTAAATAGTTTATCTAACTATTTGACTCCTTGGCAAATCTTCAATAAATCAACAAACTATGGATTTTACAAGCCTAGAGATTTTAGAATTTTATGGGACGAATCAGCAGTTTATGCAGATACTTTAAATGACAGAATCATTCATTTTGATTCTACAGGCATTGTAAAAAGAATTATTCAAGGCAATTTGAGATTAAAATTAGCAGAGCGAGACTTTATGGTTTTAGCATCTCATTACAATCCAGATATTGCTGTAATTTATTTGCCATTCTCACAGTGTGTTAATATTTTAGATTCAAGTAAAATTAAACTCATTTATGATGGAATAGATATTTCTTGTAATGAAACTGCTTATGTTTCATCAGTTGAATTACTGACTCCTCTAGTAAGCCTAAAATCAGCAACTGTAGTTATCAAGCTAACTTCTAAGATGAATAAGCTTTTGACATCTGCAACTGATAAAAGAGTTATTATTTTGTCTGGAGCTTTTTCATCTAATGGAACAGCAACAAATGATACTGAATCTTCAAATAATACAAACAACATTTCTGGAAGCGGTTCTAACACTCCACCTACAGTAGTTGGTCCTCCATCAGGCTACACCAACAATGGTTTAAGTGATGGTGGTAAACCAGGATCATTATCAGTTAGAACAGATCAAAATGCTTATGATATTTTGAGCAGTCCTTCATTAAAGAACTTTGAATTGAAGGGTAATCTTTCATTTTCAGGAACTATTGAGATTTTTGACTCAATTGGTTTAAAATCTAAAGTTGATGCTTTTCAGAGTTTTAATTTTAAGGCTATGGCTGATGGAGATATAACAGAAATATTTGATTATAATGGGGATGGTGTAAATACAAACTTAATTGCACCACCAAAATCAGGCCAAACTGTAGCTCAAACAGCCCCAATTGAACTAACAATGCTGACTGGTCCGATTTATTATGCAAACATATTCAATCCAATTTCAGTCATGGTTAATAATTCCTACCATTATATAGTTGGACAGCCTTTTGTTAATTCAGTGGTAGCGTTTGATTATGATACTTCTAATTCAGTTTTGTGGACTCTGCCTAGTTCTTTGGTTCAATTTAATGCTGATTTACTTGGGTCTGTATATGAATTAAACAATGGAAACATTCTAGTAGCAACTCCATCACAATCATCTACTGTTTTAGGTAAATTGATGGTTATAAGAAGAACAGACACTGATGATTTTCCAATTGTAAATCTGACTCTTCAAGGTGATGGTGTCTATGCTTTACCTACAGAAAAATCGGGTGAATATTACGTGCTTGTTGATGATAGATTTAATAGCGGAAAAAACTCAAAGCTCTTAAGAATTAACACTTCAGGCACAGTAATTAAATCTTGGAACAATAAGGGATTACTGACAAAACCTACAGGAATGAATGTTTTGAGTAATGGTGATCTTTTGGTGTCTGAATAAAAATGAATATATCTGCAAGAAGTGCATCTATAAATGCCAAAATAGCTGAGAAAGAAATTAATATTCAATTAGTTTCTGCACCTGATAACTTTGTTATTAATGGATCAGAATATAATCCAGTTTTGTGGCTTAGAAAAAATGTCAAAGCAGTAGTTGTTGAAGATGCTAATTCTCTTAATTTTGAAATAACAAAAGACGTAAGTTATAATGTTTCATTTTCAATTAAAATCGAAAATAGTAAAATTGAAAAAATAGATGATAAGAATCTTAAAATTGATGATGATATTTTATTATCTATTGATTTTGGCAAGTTTGATTTCAATGTAAAAAACACAATCTTGATTAAAGTTTTTAATGATTTAACTAATTTAAAACTTTCAAGTCAATCAAGTTTTAATCAGCTAAATACTCAAGAAGTTACTGCATTCACAAGTCCATCAGGCTTACCGACCATTCCTTTTGGAGTAAGAGAACCAGAGTTTTCGATTGGTATATTTGATTATTACAACTCTTCTAAATCAGTAACATCTTCTGCAGACCCAGCATTCAAGTTGCCAAGATTAATTAGACATGGCGTTCCTGTTATTTCTACAGTTCCAGCTGAAGATAATGCAGTGTTGACAGAATCTGAAAAGAATGCATATGCTACAGGCCTTGGAGAATTAAGTAAAAAACTTTATTTCAAAATTGTATGCAATTCAATCTTAGAATCTGCTTTGACTACTGGCTCTACTTCAAAGTGTCAATTGAAAATATATCTTCCAAATGGGCTTGATACTGTTAAAGCCGCAGAATATGTTTCAATGACATTATTACACAAAGATACTGCAAAAAACATATCAATATATTATGCTGATTATACTTTTCATAAATCTGGTATTCAGGACAATGTTGAATATGTGGATGGATACATGTATTTTGATGTTTATTCTCCTGTAACTGTACAAAGAGATATACCTTTACAATTTGATTTTCTTATCAGTTAGTCAAGGGCTTAGGGGTCTTTTACGAGAATAATTTCATTAAAGATCTCCCACAAAATAACAAATGGTGCTCTAAATGGCGTTTTCAACAAAGATAATTTTACCTGACAACTTAAGAAGTGAATCTCTCAATTCAGAGTTTATTGAGCTTGGTAAAACTTATGTCAATAAGCGTTCATCTCAAGATCCTAATTTAGATTTAAATAAAAATCTATTGAAGTTTAAGTTTGAAGTTAGAGATGCAGAAACTAGAGAAACTATTTACACTGCAACAAGAATTAAGTTTCTTTATCTTTCAAATGATCCTTTATTCGACCCAAGCGCAACTTTAGTTATAAGTAACTTTCCTGCGTTTCCTTCTGAATACGATCCTGATTTAGACTACACAATAAACTTAAACCCACAGTATTTTTTCGACACATCACTTTCTTCAATTTCTAGCACTTCATCAGCAGCAGGTACAGGCTATTTCTTAATTAATAACTGGCCTTTGAGTGCTAATGGTGGACTCTCAAGTGTATATATGAGAGTTGTTTTGGAAATAGGAGATGACCAAGCAGAATATCCTAATTCCGGTGGTGTTTTTGATCAGATTTATTGGGAAGGACAATACCCAACAACCCCTTCTCAAGTAGAATATTCAGCATTAAAAAATGGTTGGATTGGTTCACACTCATTAATTACTTTTAAAGGCTCTTCTGATGCTAATGAGACCTATTTAAATGGTCCTTCAGCATACATTGGAAGCATTGTTGAAGTAGCTAAACTAACAGGATCATATAACTTAAACTCAGCCATTGGGAATACAAACATATTTTTCTCAACGTTAGGCACTGAAGCTATAAATCCAACAGCTGCACTTTCATTTACTACTTATGAGTTTGTTAGAAATGGCACTGCACTTCCAAATCCTTCTACCTCTTTTACTTTCAACAGTCCATGTACAGCTGATATTAACACAGACTATAGAATGTATTCAGGTGGTCCATATACTAAAGGTGTCTCTTTTGATGGTGATACAGGACTGACTTTGGACTCAACCAACAACGGCTTTTATGTTCAATCAAAATATACATTTGATAACACAGCTGCAGGCAATGGGTATACAATTTCTTTCTTCAATACAATCAAGACACAATCCGCTTTTGATGAAGACCAAATTGTTACCAGAGTAGATGTAAGCGACGTATCTTTTCCTGAAGCATATTTGTATACTGTAACGGCTTCAATTGGTGAGTCTTCCCTATATCAAAGAACAACACTACCAGCACACATAGCACCTAAGATTCTTGATGGTGGAATATTTGAAACATATTTGCAAGACACTGGATACAACGAGTTTATTTTAGAGAGCTACTTTACTGAAAATATTGGCTCTACTCACTCTGCTAATATTGATAAAAAAAGTTATTTGCTTTGTAGATCTTTAATTCCACATCCTCCAACAGTAACTAATTTTTATCCTCAATTTAATGTTTTTTATAATGGTTCAAGTGCTACAGGTGTAACAGTAAGAGTTCAAGAGATTGTAGCTGCTTCTGGACCATCTATAATTGCAGCTGATTTGGGAGATTGTAAAAATAACGATTTCAATAGTCTTAATTTTCCAATCACATCTATAGCTGGTAACTGGGATGTGTATTTTGATGAGGAGATGAAGGCTACCAATTATTTTGAACAATCTGCTTTGTCAACTCCTACTTATGACTCAACGCAAATTACAATTCCCAAAATTGGTGATGCAACAGTTATTACTACAAATGCATTTAATTATCAAGAGTTTCAATTTTTAAAGCCATCATTATCAAGCAGAGCGAGTGTAAATATTAACTATCAACATAACTGTGATGAGTTTTATGTTGTGTTTGCTTCCGACCTACCAACTACTTTTGATTACGCAGGCCTTATCGGTATAAATTGTGACCCTGAATATCAACTCTCAGAAGATTACACAAATGGTGAAACTTTAATAGTAAAGTTCAGTGAAGTAAGAAATGAAATAAGTGTAACTCAAAGACACGCAGATGATTCTTTGTCTAATTATGTTTTGAGATCTTACAAGCCATTAACGGGTGGACAAGATGATAATTACACAATTGAAATTACTGATTATAATCCAGAAGGTTTAGCTGGAACAAAGCAAAGAACTTCTGCCGATGGAACTTGGGTTTGTGTTAGAAGAGGCACAAACATTGAAGGATACATTCAGCTATCTAGAAAGTTTAATCCTAATTCACATGGGTTAGGATATTATGCTGGTTTTGGTTTCAAAGAAGCTGATTATGGAACAACTTCAAGCGAAAATTATGTCTACGAAGTAACTTTCAAATCATTACCTGGAATTGACAAAGATTACTTCAATAAACCAGAAAGCATTAGAACATTTATGCTGGCAAATGAAGGCGCAAGTGATGAAAAGCCATATTTAGGCCAAGTATTGATGGACTTCAACACTGACTTCAATGGTTTTAATTACTATGCACCAAAGCCAGGAGACAACACTACTTTAGCAGTTATTTGTGCTTCAGCTGGTGGAAATATAGACGATTTACTTTTGGTTGGAAATACATTATATTTGACTACTACTTCAGAAATTGATGGAGTTGCTATATTAAGTTTAAATGTTAATGATTTAATTATTATCAAAGACCAAATTGATACTACATATAATAAAGTTTACAAAAAGGTTAATAATACAACATTCACTGTTTATGATTCTTATGTAGATAATCAAAAAATATCAGTATCACAAGGCACAGTAAATGCTGACACAATTTGGTTTGTTCAGAGAAAAGGCGCTAAAAGATATTTCTATAATACGACATGGTTTAAAGACATTGAAATTGGTTCATACTCTAGCTTCATTTCAACAGGGCTGGATCCTCTTTTATTAGAATTTAAAGCCAAATGGACTATAGCAGATGAGCCATTTCCTTATGATGAATTAAAGATTAGATTTTATTCTAATGACGCTTCTAATAATGTCCCTGATTCTCCATTGACACCATGGATTACATTTAATACAGAAACTATCACAAGCACAGTTTCAACCCTTAAAAGTAATAATGATTTAGTCCAATTTGTTTTAGAATCAAACTTGCTTTCATTGGATGCTGGTGAGAAAATTTGGCTTGCTATAAACATGCCTATGGGGTGTGATTTAGGTACAGCTAATGGCATAAAATATGATTCAGGAAATAAAATTGAATCAGGAAAATATGCTGGATGGAATCTTTCATCTGATTTATGGTTTAAGCTTTTCGCAAGATATTCAGAAAGAAGATTAAATGAAAACCATCTTGCTATTCAACAAACTAGAATATCAGCAATGTCTCATTCAGGATTGTCAAGTGATGGTTCTAATGTTTCTTTGCCAGTTAAGATTGATATAGTTGGACCTGTAGACACTACTTCTGAGTTGGGTAACAGACCAACACTTTCTCTACATGACAAAGTGACTGTGAGAACTGCAACCTTCCAAATAACTGCAACAGATAGTAATTCTGGAATACTGGCGTTTAGATTTGCCAAAGAAACTGATTATGGTTTGCTTTACTTTGAGCCATGGCAGAGTTGGGATTTATTTACCAATTATCAAGGCAACAATTTATATACGGTTTATTTCCACGGTTCATCTAGATATGATTATGCTGGTGCTGCTAATAATCTTTTCACACAACAAAACTTAGGATATTCAGGATCTAGAAAAGTTTGGGTTCAGCTTATGGATTATGCTGGAAATATATCAGAATCATATCCATACACATTTGTAGCTCAGACAATAGCAGCGGTTGATACTGAAGCTCCATCTGGAACTATTGAGTTTTATAATCTTGAAACTAATTTAAAAGTTTCTTTGACAAATAAAACTAATTCATGGTTGAAGGTTAATGGAACCGACACTGTTTCAGGCATAAAAGATTTCAAAATAAGAAGAGTTTACAATAGTGGACCAAGTACCTGGTCTAATTGGCAAATGTACAATTCTTACGCTCCTGTTTTATTTACCAATGAATCTGATGGTGTTAAGAAGGTTGAAATTACCTTTAGAGATTATGGCAATAACATAACTCAACCTGAAGTAAAGTGGAATAAAATCATTAAAATCAAAAAGTAATGAGAATATAAATGAGTAGCACAATATTCAATCAAAGTATAGTTTGGCAAAGTAAGTTTGATTCTGAATCATGGTTGTACATGATGGGAATAACTCAGACTACATATAATGTTGCTACTTTATTAGATTCTAAAAATACAGATTACGATGATAACACAGCATTTTTTCTAATTTCTCAAGACACTGGGTCTGTTGGTAGAAAAATAGTATTGTCATCTTCAGACAGCATAGTCATTACTGGAGCGCCAAACAACAACGCTTTTGGGATAGATGAAGCTAATAATTTACTTATTTTTGACCCAGATTATCCAGTAACAACTCACACATCAGTTTCTGTTAAGGTGACAAAAAATGTTGCATCTATTTGGAAAAGAAATCAAGAAAGACCACAGTTTTTAATTGATTTTACATACCAAAATGAAAGAGCCATTCTGTCAGTTGTAAGTAGTGATGAAGGTTTATTTTTAGGTGGAGTGTCTGGAAAGATTTGGTTTTATGATGGAATCAGAATCAAAGAAGTATTCCAATTTTTAAATAGTGGTGATTTAAAACCTGTCACTGCTTTGTGTAAACATCAATTTGCGCATGAATCAATTATGTATCTGTATGCCGGAAGTAGTGAAGATACAAATCTTTACCGTGCAGAATTGTCAGAAGCACAATATGGTAACACTTGGGAGTCTGTAGGTAGTCTTTCTAATCCTGGCGTTAAATGCATGGCTTCTGCATTCAATAAGTTGTTTTTAGGAATGAGAGATAAACAATTTGGGATTTACACAAGAATACCAGAAAGCAAATTAAATCCACCAGAATCATTTCTTATAGATACAAATGAACAGGTTATCAATGAGACAGAATCCACAATAGTACAGATTTTAAACCCTGATAATATTGAAGACTATGACAAAGAAACTTTTGACATTCAGTGCTTTGAAGTTGGACATAATCAATTGTTTGCTGGAATATCAAATCGTCCTGAAGTGTGGTCTTACTCAGAAATTAAAATTAATAACCCATTGAATGATGAAGACTGGGCTACTCAAGTATTTGACAGAACATTTATGGATGACCCTTCACCAGCACAATACTATACTGAAGGTGGAGTTACAAACTCTAGAAACCATGCAAACGTAAATCATCAATTTTTATATGATTTATCACATCCAAGCAAAACAAAAGATGTCATGCTTTTAACAGGAGTTGCTAATTCTGAAACAGCATTTGAGTTTTCTACTGGGTCTGATTGGGAACAAGTATTAGATAAAACTGCTACTCAACTTGCTTTTAACGAAGTTGATTGTGCATCTACAGAAAATATAGCTTTATCTTTTTCAGAGCTCCCGATTATTGATGGTTTCCAAACTTCTATAAATAGCACAGTCTTACTTAAGGATCAAACTACTCAAAGTCAAAATGGAACTTATTCTGTAGTCTTGTCTGGTGGATCCTATATTTTAACAAGAGCTAATTTTAATACAGCTTCTGCAACTAGAGTGGGCTTTTTAATAAAAAATGGATACATAAATGCCAATACTAGATTTTTGATTGACACTGCAGATGTATACAACCAATCTTTTGACTTTTACAAACCTCAACACACAGTTGAATTAGAAGTTTTTAATGCTGGATATATAAAATATTCCAATGAAGATGCTGAGCCTTATTGGATAGGCTTTGACAATAATTTTGCAAGCAATTCTTATGTCGATCTTATTGGTACTATCAAAAGTGGATATCAAGGCATTGAAGTATCAGATGGCTATAGACAATATAAGCTAGAGTTTAATTATCAAAAACTTAAATTATCTAGTGGCAATAATACTACTACAATTGATTTACCTAGTTTTGGGTTTTTAAAAAACTGGAACTTCTATGATCCAAGAACTACATCTGACTGGTCAATTGGCGAGCTAGTTGAGAATATTTCAGTTGTCGAAGAAATTGAATATACTGTTGATAATACTGCCAAGAAAACCCAAGTATTATTTTTAGAAAACTTAGGTGCAACAGGTAATCCATATATTTACAATAGCTCAGTTAATCTAAATGTAAACTCTAATACAAAAGTTTTAGTCAAGCTCAAAATAAATGCACAAGCCGGATACACAATATCAAAGGGTAAATTGAGAATAAGTTGGAGCTATAAAAATCAACAATTCGAAAACTTTACAGGAGTTGATATTAAAAACTCATCTGGGTATGTTCTTTATGAATTAAGCCCTGCTTGGCATGGCACTGTAAGTCAAATTGCAATTGAGTTATTTGGACTTTCTGAAGATAGTTCAAGACCAGATAATGCATACATAGACTATATTCAGGTTGTAGATAAAGATGATTATTTTGACATCAATTTATTTCCATCAAAACTAAGAATTACTGTGCAAGATAAAGATATACAAGTCTGGGCTGGGAATAAAGATTATCCTGTCTTGGACTACAAAAACTTTATTGTTGCCGATACATACAAAACCTCTATTTCAGATTATGACAGACCTAAGATAAAAATAGGAAAGTTAAGTCCAACTGACGATACATCTTTATTTGGCTACACACAGCTTAGATTTATAGCAGGTGGTACTTATAATCCGAACAGTAAAAAAGTATTGAATCTACATAATTCTTGGAGATTCCCTTCTGCTGGTGGGACAAGAATTTTAACTTTTCACAATGGTACTTTATATGCTATTTGTGATGGGCTAAATACCAACAGATTTTCAGACAATCCAGATGACAGACAAATCAAAATCTTCTCATATTCACCTGAAAAAGAAATATGGGTTAAAGAAAACTCTTCATTTGAAAGAAAGATACAAACTAATACTGGAGATATCTTAGGAATTGTAAGGGCGCTTACTGCTAACAGCTTTGATAATGCATTTTATTTAAGTGGTCAATACAGCTCAATTAAGTATAATCAAAATAGATAAGCATAATGGACGAAACAAATTCAAGCCAAGATTTTAAAGCATTTACTGTGACTTTAGATACAACTAATACTTATGTGCTTTCAGATGGCTACACAATTTATGTTGCATTGTCTGGAATTGTCACTCTGCCATTATTGCCTTCAACAGGAATTACTGGATTTCATATATATGTAAATGATGTTATCGTTAGCGTTAAATCTGCAACAGTATTAAATCCAACAGGCTCAGCTGTAGAGCAAGCGACTGTCAAGCTTAAAACATATGTAAAAATCAATTCTTCTGATACGGTAACAATCAAATATTTTAGTGGTAACTTGACTGACACTGATACAACTGCTGTAAGCGATTTTAACGCAGTTGACATAACTAACAATGTAAGTGAATATGACCCATTATACTTTGATGCAATTGACTGGAATAACTCATTAGATTCTGGCACAAGTAATATTGGAAACGATAACACATTCTTTACTGAAGACACAGATATTTTCAAAAGAGAATTGTCTTATCCTTCAGCTGAAGTCATTTTAGATACCACACCTCCTGATGGTTTAATTATTGTTAACGACAAAGTTAACTCCGAAGATGGAATTGAAGTTAGAACATTTTCTGCATACGCTCCGATAGATACAAGCACTAGCGGATTTACAGATAGATCTTTAAAGCTTACAAACGCAACTGTTGAAGGGTGGCAATTTCTTTCAAGCACAACACAAGTTGTCAAATCATTTCTTTTAAGAATGAAATACACTCAAGCTGGAAGCGATCCTGCGATTGGAAATACTGCTGGTAGATTAACCGTATCGTTATATTCTAATACTTCAGGCGATATTCCAAATAATAAAATTAAAGATTTGGGTTTTATTCAATACGATCAGCTTACTGCAAGTTATCAAGATTTTACAATTACACCATCAACTTCAGTTACTCTTGATTCTCAAACTGTATATTGGATTGTTCTTTCTTTTGAGTCCATTGTAAAATCTGGTGTAACATCTGATGGTAGTGTTCAAATACCTGTCAAGTCTAGCGATGACTACAGCTATGCAGTTTTTGAAAGTAGCTTGTGGCGTAGATTATCAACAAAACAAGTTGGATATCTTGGATTTGTAAGTTCATTTAAAGATGGATCTTCAATTTCCAATACAATCATGGCACAAGATATTTTGGGCAGAAATCTATATGAAGCTACTAATTTTGGTGGATCATCTAATATTTCTAGATATGAAAGAATTGGATCTGGTGATGCTTATATTTTAAACATGTACTTCACTCCAGATAGTCAAACTTATCTTTATCCACTTGTGAGCAGCATTGACATTGGCGTTACATCAAGTGTGTCTAAAAATTACAGCGTTGAAATCAAAACCTTACCCACAGCTAAATGGCAAACATTATTTATCAATGTTTCAGACGTAACAACAACAGACTTTATTAGATATAAGTTTGCAACATCAACTAGACTTTCAAACATCAGAGTGGTTTACAAAGGTGACTATAACACTTTGCAAGTGAATGGCGGAACTTTGACTATAGCTGGAATGGATGATTGGTCAGATGTTACAGAAGTTCAAGTTTCTCACTTTTCAGATTACAGAGACGCAGATCAATTTGCAGGGTCTAACGCAAGAGGTTGGGCACCTTTTAAAGAAGGCTCAACTGTTTATGACTGGAACATCACAAATGAAGCTGGACTATGGCAAAAACATAGTGGAATTACTTATGGTCAGCCTAAAATCTTAACTGCACCATCTTCAAGTCAAGCAGCAATTTTTGGTTACAATGAAATAGATGTTGCTCAGGGATTTTTAATAAGGCCTGCTACTCAATCTTCTCTTGCAACTGGAGACACAATTTTGTGTACTGCAGTTCATAATTCTATAATTTATGCTGGAACAAGATTAGGATATCTACTTCAATCTTCCAGAGGCGATTACTGGACAATAGTTAATACCAAGAATCCTTTAGATAATACAAGCAGAGTTCTTTTACCCCCTATTACTGCGTTGACTTCTCATGCAGGTTCTTTATATATTGGAACAAAAAAGACAACCCTTAAAAGCGCTTCTTTATATAAATACCAAGATAAAAGAATATCTCTTGTAAGCAATTCATTTACAGAAAATAAGATTTCAGCCTTAGCGACAAATAAAGGTTTACTTTATATTGCGACATCTGGAGTAAGTTCAAGTCAAGAGGGTAATGTTTATACTTTTGATGGCACAGATATAAATAATATTAATTTACCTAGTATTTTTGATGAAACTATATCTATGATTTATTCAACAACTTTGGATACAATTGTAGCTGGTTTTAGCAATGGAACGGTATATAAACTTACATATGATTTTAACTCAAACCCTTCTTCATGGTTATCGTTAAATGAGTTTGGATCAGATTCTAAAATTACAAATATCAGTGATGATACTTCTGGTAAGTTTTTATTTGTAAGCTTAGAGAATAGCTTCAATATTTATATAAAAAATCTTGACATATGGAATGAAGGTTCATATCCAACTAAATCTGAGTTATATACAAATCTTACCTACAAACAATTTGCATCAGCTGGTTCGACAGATTATAAAAATGATAGAGATTTTTCTTTTATTCAAAGCCAAACTCTTCAAAATACAATCAGTTCTGTAAACTTTAACACAATCAAGCCTGCAGGTATTGGATCCTCTTACTATACAGCTACATTTGATTTTTGGATTAAATCACCAGCAACAACAACTTATCAATTCATGGTGAGAACAAATGCTCCAACAAGATTATCTGTTGATGATGAAGCAATAACATCAGCAACTTTGTGGACAACTGAAAACAATATAACTTCTAACACCACAACTGATAATTACAGCACGAGTACTGTAGAGTTTGTTGAAGATAATTTCTACAAATTAAAGCTTGAAATGGCAGTAAAAGAAGTGTCTGGAGGAGTTACTCCAACAGTTAGTTTGCTATGGAAAGATAATGCTACAGACTTTGGAACACTGACAGCAGTACCAAGTGCATCAACTTACAGACCAAATAACATTACTTCTGTTTCTAATGTTGTAAACAGTTATGTCGGATCTTCTTTGGATGGATTCTCATATACTTTTGATCCAACTTTTTATGAGAGCAACAAAAAGTTTACTTATGTTAGATTGAAAGATGAAGCTGGAAATTATCACAACTACCAACTCATTGATGGCTCTATTCCTTATGCATCTCTAGATGATTTCATTATTCTTGGTGCCGAAGAACAAGGTGGTGGAGGCGACATACCACCAGGAACAGGCAAAATTACCTTCACTCCAGCCACAATCACAGCTGGCAACACTTCTGAAGCAGTTTTGACAATCTCTGAAGCAAAAACCACAACTTCAGTATTTGCAATTACTACTGATGGCAATTCTACTTCAGCATTGAGTTCGGTCACAATAGATGCTGGATCAAGAAGCTCAAGCTCATTTACAATAACAGTACCATCAACGTTAGCATCAACAATTAATGAAACAATTGTCACTGCTACATTAGGCGATGAAACATATACTGGAAAATTGAACATCAATCCAGCTGACGGTAGTGGTGGCGGAACAACTTCAACTACTAAGACAACTACAGTTATTTATCAAGTTAAACCAGCAATGTCATCCACTGTTGAACCTATAATTTATAAGTCTGGAACACTTGACACCATTTACTCACCTAAGAGAAAGGTCAGATCTACTGGTAATTATGTCAGCAGACCGTTCTATGTACCAACTCTTACTAGATGGGACACAATGTCTGTATTAGTATTAAATAAATACAATCTTAATACAGCTCTTGGTTTGGATGCTGGAACCGAAGTTAATGTTTATGTTAGAACTGCTGATTCTTCTGCTGCATGTTTGACAGCAGATTGGTCTACAGCATATTCTAAGTCTTACATCAACAATTCAACTGCACCAGCAAGTGCTGAAACTTTATCAATAGATCTCCAAGCATATAGTGGAAAATTCTTACAGTTCTATTTAGAATTAATTACAGCAACTCAAGGTGATTCCCCAGAAGTTCTTGCAGTTACAGTTTCTTATTCAGCAGCTACTGGTTCATATTTCTTTACAAAAACATTTGATAGTACTGATTATAGCGCAACATCTCCAGCGCCTACTTTCAGAAGAGGGTTGCTCACGTCCAATCAAGACAAGAAGGATGGAGAAATTGTTTATGGGTATACAACTGATGACAGAGATGGATATAAATATGATTTTGCTAGATATACAATTATCGAACCTAATAAATCATTTGAACTTGAAACACCATCTTCAACTATCAAATTTGCCGTCCTATTAACATCCATTGCTGGTGATCCTTCCATTGTTTATGACTTCGCTGTACAGCTTGATGCTGGTGACGAAGATATGAAGTTTATGCCTGAATTGTAATTATGTCTCAAAGAACAAATATATATAACTACCTCTATCTTCAATTCGGAGATAAATGGTATCCAGGTTATGATAAAGAAAATATGCAGACAGCTGAAAATCAGCTTGAGGCTATGTTTAAGTTTGTTGGTCCTGGAATTATTGAAGGCTGGGATGTATACAAGCTTACAGACTACAGAGAAAATCAATTAGCTCTTATCAATGGGTATTTGGACAACTTCGAAAGTGAAATTGGGCAAAGACTTACTTATTTAAACCTTAATTTTACTCGTGAAACTTCTGCTCAAAGACGATATTGCGAAGCAGCCACCACATCTAATATTTCTCTTTCTGGAGAGCAAACAATAGATGGTATTTCATGCGTTGCTGGAGATAGAGTTTTAGTAAGATTGCAAACTGATGCAAGCGAAAATGGAGTTTATGTAGTAAGTGCTTCATCTTGGAGTAGAGCATCTGAATTAAATAATAATACTGATTTTAATTCTAATTTTCTAGTTTATGTAGAAACGGGTAATGTTTATAAACAAACACTTTGGTTAGCATCTTGGAAGCCCGCTGGTGTAGAAGCAAGCTTTATATTAGGCACTTCAGACTTGTATTTTTTAAATGCATTTGATCAATGTGTTCTTGTTACTCCAGGGAATGGCATTGTTAGTACCTTTTCAGCTAAGACATTAAAATACAATTATTTTAGATATACTGGCAACAATACATACTATGTATGGGCTGAACCAAGCATATGTTTGCAATCTGAAGGCATTTGTGCTATTACTTCACCTAGCATTCCAGATGATGAATACTATCTCCAAAATGATGCAATATATATAGGTGAAGTTAATACATCTGTCAAAGTTGATTCAAATTACTCCATACAATTAGACACTTATGTTGTTGATGAGATAGTTTATGGTGATAGTAGAAATGACCTTAAAAACTTTTCGGGTTCATTTCAAAAAGCACTAAGGAAAAGTTTTTACAAGCACGTTCATGCTGGTGGCGAAAACAATCCAAGCAAAATTGATTTGTCAACAAGAGTGGTATTAGATGCATTGCCTAAAGAAACAAATGGTATTTTAAATTACGCATCTAACATTTTCGTGATTCAAGGTAACGATAACTTTAAACCTACATCAACATCTTCTGGCACTGGTAAAACTATTGGCTTTTATGGCATACCTGAAGTAAGACTAAATAACGTTAAATTAGATCCAACACAATATAATTTAAATCTTGCTAGTTCTAGAATATCATTGAAAAATAATATTCTTTCCACTGACAAATTGCAGATTTTCTTACCAAAATCTCCACAGAAATCTTTACAATCAATTTCTTTAAACTCATCAAATAAATCTTATGGGTCTTTATTAACTGGAAATATTGTAGCTGGTTATAGTATTTATTTATCAGATGGAACAACCACAACTGTAACAGATGCTAATACCAACACAAAAACAACTTACTATAATAGAACTATTTGGTCTGATGCAGATTACTTGTCTGCAGAAGTATATCTAAATGGAAATTTGATAGACCCTGATTACTATGAAATAAAACCTTATGCAGCTGAATTAATTTTCAAATCTTCTTTCATTGATTTGGAGACTTATGATTATTCTGATGTTAGTGTAATTATTGAAGCTGTTGGTCGTGAAATTGAGAGTAAGCTTTCTGGAAAAAGAATAAAAGATATAGATGCTAGTTCTTTCAATTCTGGCACTTTAGATTCAAAAAGAATTATTAATTTAGATCACATTGGGTTAAACAGATACAGAGAGTTGGCAAGTTTAATTCCATCTAAAAGATTGTTTGCCGAAGGTAATCACACTTATTTTTACCCAGAAATACCATCCTCAGATTTACAAAACACTTCAGAAGTTTTTTATATAGAAAAATCTTTAAACGTAGAATCTTCAAAATATCTAGTTGGAAATAAAAGAGGATTCATTTCTTCATCAGATATGTCTACTGGTGATTACTTAAATAATTGGAATATTGATCGTGGTCAAGTAAAATATTTTGTAGATAATATTTTAAGACCAGAGAATGTTAATTATTTTAAAACAGCCTATGCTCTTACAAAAGAGGGAAGAATTTGGTCTACAACTGATTTTGGTGAGAATTGGATAGTAGTCAAAAATCCAATAGATTCAACCGTTCCATCAATCAAGACCACTTCATTCTATATTTCTTCTGATAGAGAAGAAATATATGATAAAGCAGGTAGATTTACTGGAAAATACAACTACAGATACTATTCTTACAATGGTACAGATGATGGTTTGTACACTGCTGTAATTGCAGACAAAATGACTGAGAACGATTGGGTCTGGTCAAAAGTCAAATCTATTTATGATGAATCTGGCAGCATTCTTAGTTATGTAAAACCTATATCTGATGTTAAAGAAATATCAACAAGAAGAACAGAAAAGAAAGAAGGCTCTTTACAGATTAGTTATGATCGTACAGCCTATGTTTCTGCATCATCTGGGAATACTGGACTTTTTGCTGGAAACTCTGGACTAATTACAAGAGTTTTTAATGAGGGTGTAAAGGGTATATATTGGATTGAAAATGGTACCACAGGAATTAATAACAATGATTTAATTTGGTGGACAGAACAAAACGCATATATTACTCATTCCGCCAGATATGTTGAGACTGATGATGGGACAACTGTAACTACTTATTGGGAACATCCATTATCTAATCCAATTACTTCTGTTCCTGTAAGGGCTGCAACAACATCAAATTTATCATCTAATTACAGCACAGCTTCTTCTCCGCATACATTAACCTATAATCCTTACGAAGAATCAACATTAGGTAGAATATCTGCTTCTAATGGTTCTACGATTATTACAGGTACTGGAACGAGTTTTCTTATTTATTCTGGAACTGGAGCAAGTATAGGCATTGGGGCTACTAAGGGTGCAGATGTAGCAACTTGGTATACAATAAACTCAATTGCTTCTGATGCTAGAATATTTTTGACATCTGCATATTCTGGTAGTTCTACAGCATCAACTTCTTATGTAATTCAATACCCTAAGTCTACATTTGCAGTAGATGGTTTTACATATTCATCTACTGGAGTTGGACAAACAGTATTAGTTAAGAACCAAGAGAATGCTATTCAAAATGGAGTCTATTATGTAAGTACTCTTGGTAGTTCTACTGCTAACTGGGTATTGACAAGACTGTCTTCTGTTCCAAGTGCTGGTGATAATTTTAAAGTACTCAATGGAACACAAAATGCTGGAAGTATTTGGTTCTTAGATAAAGACTCATCAGCAATTACATATGGCACTTCCGAATTAAATTGGAAGATAAATGTATTTAAAATATTCTCAACAGCCGCTTTGGGTTCTACAATTACAAGCGTGACTAAAAGAAACATATCTGGGTCTTATGAGTATTTAATTGGTCATACAAAAGGCATTGGACTAGTTACTGATTCTTCTGCATCTGGTGTAAATCCAACATCGAGAAATCTTTATTGGTCATCTACACTGCAAGGAGAAGTCAACACTGTATATTCTAAGTCATCAAGTGATTCAGGGTTAGGTTTAGTATATGCTGGTACAAATAGAGGCACATATGTTTCTACTGACTTTATATGGAGCTCTGATTATTCTAACGTAAGTGTTAACCATCCTTGGATCAGACCTTACACAGCGTTTAGGAAAACTGACGAAGTATCAATTTTCAATGCTCAAGATGGTGCTCAAGAATATGGTTTTACCACTGAATATCCTTACCAACTAGTAAAACTTAATTCTTCAGCTGCGTATGGTAAAAACTTCTTTTATGAAAGGGAATACAGTACTTTCTATGTCAATCCATGGACAGAAACAAATGCCAAAGTTGTAGTTTATATTGGAAACAATCCTAGCACTATTCCATATATCTTGACTCCATCTTTAGGTAAAATACAATTTGTCCAAAGTTTGAAAGCTTCTCAAATTAATAGCGTTTATGTAACTGTTATTAGAGAGGGAGCTTTTTTAAGTAACATTGGCGAAACTTACCATGAAGAAGCAATTAGAGATTTAGTTTCTGATGTTGATCCTTTAACAACTCTTAGTAAATCTAATTCCCCCACAGAATCTTTATTCTTTACTAGAAAACCAATAACAGACACCGCATTGACTATACTTGAGTTTAGAAATAACACAGTAAATCCAGTCATTTCTGAGCAAGTTATTGTTTCTATTGTGTTTGATGAAAGAAACAATAGATATATTAATAATATTATCCCAAGATCAAGTTCAATTGTCTTTCCAATCAATACACAAGTATTTGCCGTTAGAACTAAAAAGTATGCTGGTATTCAAGACTATATTTCTTTAAAGCAATCAGGACATCATTATTACTATGAGTCTGTTGATGTAGCCAACACTTCACATGCTGCACTTAAGTTATATAAAAATGACAATACTACTTTTGACCCATACCCAACCGTCTCTGCCAAATCAATAGAAAAAGAAACTGGTTTAAAGAATCTAACTTTAGTAGCAGATGTAGATGCTAGTGCATTATTTGATCCTATCAATTCAATTTCTTATGATTATTTGGGTGTGATTCCAACAGCTAATGATAAAGCAAATGCTCCAAAATCTATCTATTCCCTTTACAATGTTTCTGCAACTGGCGCAAGCATGTTGGCAGGTACAGATCAAGGATTGTGGGTTTATGGAGACAGATGGGACGAGCTTTCAGACTTAGGTAATTCTTCTAGGGTTTACTACATAAAAAGCAATGGTTCTACTCTGAATGCTGGAACTGATAATAATTTGTGGTATGGAACAGCTTCTTCAACTTGGACTGAAGATATCACTTTCAATCAACCTCAATTTGATTACATTAGAGGCAGTTGGTTTGGTGGGACTTTTGAGGCATTTGGTAAAGAAGATGGGTTGTCATTCGTTTGGACTCCTGAAAACGCCACAGCCTTTCAATCAGACCATTTAGCCCTAGTAGACAAAAAGAGAGTGAATGGCCTTTATCAAGATAAGTACATAAAAATAACTACAGATTCTCAGGGCAACTCTAAACAAACAGAAGTCGATGCAGTTTATGTTTGTGCTGAAAATGGAATGTTTGCAGTTACCAATGGAGCAACCTCTGGTACTAATTTGACTGCTTACTTGAAGGGTAGAGAAGTATTTGGTGGTAAGGTCGAAGATTATAAGTTTTACAAAGCTTTTAGAGCATTACCAACACCTTCAGCTACCAAGACTCCAGTGCCAATGTTTATTCTTACAAACAATGGCATCTTAAAAGTAAGGAACTGGAGATGGCTTGACCCAACAGATGCAGCTACTCCTGATTTTCTTGTTGAAAAAACATTCTTATCTGGTATTTCTTGTTACTGTTTTGCATTGGATACAGAAAGCTCTCCAGGTGGAAGCGAACCAGGAAAATCAAAGATATTTGTTGGAACTAGCAACGGTGTGTATAGATCCTTAGATGAAGGAAATACATTTGAAAGATGTGAGAAAATCAATTCTGCATCTTACGCTGTCTATGATTTGAAAGTGTTTACCAGTAGCATTACTAATGATCAAGTTCTGTTAGCAGCAACAGAAGATGGACTATGGTATAGCATTGATGATGGAGATACTTGGTACGAACCTGGCTTTGAAGGTGGGTTAATTACTCCAGCTGTTTCATTTACAAGTAGGCCAAATAATAATGTAAACTTGGGCACAGCTTTAACTTCTGGTGGCTCTTTAGCACAATCATTCAAGGTTGGATCTGGGCAAACACATGTTCTCAAAGCGTCAGCATATCTGAATATTAGAACCGAACTATCCTCAGATTCAAGATACAACACTGCTTTATCAGGAAATACAATCAGAGCTTATCTATACTCTGTAAATGGTTCTGGATTGCCTTTGAGTCAATTAGCAGTTTCTAGCACGATATATAATCCAGAAGATATTATAAACTCAAGCTTTGTAAACTTCGATTTTGATTACACTGGTACTCTCGGAACAACCTATGCTTTAGTAATTACTGAAACCCTTGCAGTTTCATCTATATCTGTAGCCCAGTGGAAGATGTCTAATTTATCAAACCCATATTCTAATGGTAGAGCATTTAAATTAGATGGATCTTGGGACGAAGTATATAATGACACAACATTAGACTATTACTTCAAAATATTCTTTGAAGCTTCACCAACTCCTACAGATACACCTATTCCTGTTGGTGCTTACTATTCTGGTTCTGGATCAACTTCAAACGATTGGTCAAATGGAACAAGTTTAGGTGTCGTAATTAAAGATATTGGTCATTTAACTACTGATATTAAGTTTGCAACAAGCTTAGTTTTTGATGACAGCACATCTATAAAATCAAGCATTGGAAGCA